>Ga0316191_10000009_pt1 | contig 95671 bp, 80 predicted proteins | sample Eddworburr2cm_MG_FD_204928 | JGI IMG/M metagenome (GOLD analysis project Ga0316191, IMG submission 204928) | Coastal sediment microbial communities from Maine, United States - Eddy worm burrow 2 cm | ecosystem: Environmental > Aquatic > Marine > Coastal > Sediment | place: USA: Maine...
AACGTCCCTGCACGCAGGGACGATGCCGCGTTTGACGCGATGCTGGAACAGGAGAAAGCACGGGGCACCAATTTCGTGACCGTGGTGGGCGGCGAACCTGCCCTGGTTCCGGACCGGTTGCGAAAAATCTACCGGCAGTTCAAGATGAACGTCGCCACCAATGGCGTGATTCCGATCCCCCGTGACGGCCTGGAGAAGATGCCCCTGGGTATTGCGGTCTGGGGGGACCACGCAACGGATGCTCAATTGCGAAATGAGGGCAAGAGCGACCTGTTTGCGATCGCGCTGGATAACTACCGTGACGACCCGCGGGCGTTTTTCTACTACACCGTCGCGCCGGGCCATGCCCACGAAATCGAACCCGTTGTCGAGGAGTGCGTTAAGAATGGTAACCGGGTGCTGTTCAACTATTACAGCGATGTGGCTGAACTCGGCGGTGAGCTGGATTATCGCCAGGGATTCGGGGACGTGAGCAGAGAAGTTGAAAAAATGATCGCCCGTTATCCCGACATGCTGTTCACCACGCGCTACCTGAACGAGGTGGTTACGACCGGGCGCCTGAATGGCCAGACCTGGGGATACGAGGTCTGCACCAACCTGACCGCGGACAACCCGGTTAATGCCGATCGCATCCTGAACGGCAATCCTTATAATCGACACTTCCGCGCTATCAATGCGGACTTTCAGTCCACCCGGCGCTGTTGCACGGGAATGGAACGCGACTGCAGTTCCTGTTTCGATACCTGGGAGCACTTTTCCTGGGTCATGATCAACATGCGTAAACACCTGCATTCAAAAGAGGCATTCACGGACTGGCTTTCCACCATGTTCGCTTTCTACGTGGTGAACCGCCTGGTGGACTGCGAGACAGGCTTTGAGTTGCTGCAACGTGCGCAGGAAAGTGCAGGTAACGTAGCTCGGGCGGTTGCTCAGCCGTAGGTTTTGCGAATCATTCGCCAGGCAATCCACGCGGTGGGCACGACCACAATCGGATGAGCCAGGACCAGCAACGATTCACCACTCAGCCAGTCAATACCGCCGCCCGCAGTCAACGTTCCGGTCGCTTCCTGGTAAGGCCTGATGTAAATATTAATCAGCGTGATACACATTGCGACGCTGTAAACCGCCAGGATCACCGGCGCCAGGCGCGTGAACCGGGACCTTGACGGACTGATTTCCTGTTCAGGCACCCGATGCATCTGCATCCGGTAAAGGTGTTCTTCGCGGCTCACCTGGCCGAATTTTGAAATCACCAGCACCGTCACCAGGCTGACCAGGCCACCCAGCAGGATGGGGTCCAGCCAGAACGGCAGTTCCACCCAACCGACATACTGCAGTGCCTTGGGCACGGCATTGAATACGAAACCGGTAATGATGCCCCAAAATGCTGCGTCGGCGGTTATTCGCTTACTCCAGACACTCATCAGCGCAACCGGCCCCCAGGAAGAGGCGAAAAGCGTGCCGACAAAATAGGTCAGCCAGAAAATATCGACCGGCGAGAAGAATGCGGTGATCAATGTGACCACACCGACCAGCAGCATGATCAGTCGGCTGATACGCAGCATTTTCTGTTCACTGACCTCATCATGGCGAAACAGGTCGTTACTGACGCTGAACCCCACCAGTGACAAAAAAGTAGAAGCCGATGACAGGCCTGCTGCCATGATGCCGGCCAGCAGCAGGGCGCCGAGCAGTTCGGGTAGCAGATTCATGGCGGCGTGGATGATCGCCAGTTCGGAAGGCTCAATGCCGGCATCGCTCAGGTTGATGACGGCGCCGGCCGCATAGAGGGTCAGCTCCATCAGGATCAGGAAGATCGCGGCAATGCAGGCTGCGCGCACAACCACGTGCTCGTCCCGGGCGATCAGGTAGCGGCTGGACTGCCACGGGCTGACCGCATAAACCATGCCCCAGGCCAGTGCCAGCGTGATGTTCCAGAGCGCGAAATGCAGGGCCGAGCTGAATGGCGAGTCGCCGCCGACCGTGCCATGCCAGGCCATCAGGTCCGGTTTCTCCGGCACCTGTGCCAGGCGGCGCACGGACTCCGCCCAGCCTCCGGCGTCCTGGATCAGGAAAATCAGAGCCAGCATGGCCACCGATGTAAACAACAGAAACATCAGCGTATCGGTCAAAATGACACCCCTGGACCCCGAGTACATCGTGAAGGCCGTGTAACTGACCCAACTGATGATCAGCGCCTGGGCGAATGTGATGTCAGTGATCTGGGTGAGGAGGATGGCAGAGCCCTGGGTCACCGCAAGAAGGTAACCTCCCAGGCCGAAAATAATGGTAATGCCTGCAGCGGTCTGCACCCGATGCGAATGAAATCGCTTGCCAAAATAGTCCCCCATTGTCAGAGCGCGGCTACGCCTGAGGTAACGACCGAACAGCAGCGCGCCGAAGATATAGCCCATTGCGGCAATCGGTGGCCACAGCAGGTAAGGTCCTGCCTGGCCTTCGTACACGAAGCCGGTTTCACCCAGGAAGATATTGGTGCTGAGCACGCTGGCAACCAGCGTGCCGACAATCAGCAGCGTGGGGGCACGACGCCCCGCGACAAAGTAATCATCGAGCTTCTTTACCCGGCGCCCTGCGTAGTTGCCTACGGCGATATAGACGATCAGGCTGATCAGGATAGCGCCGGTGTAAATGTCCATGCTTTCAGCTTATTCTTGTCGTGGGCTCCTGTGCAGTATAAAAGAATCCAGCCAAACAACCTGACCGTGAAGATTCAGATTACAGCTTCTTTCGCGATTACTGCTTCTTTGTCCACGCGGGCGTATTCGTACAACCCCGCCTCGTCGAATATTACGCGGTCCTCGTAATCATCGAACCAGATGGCATCCGGGTTGCGGCCCACGATGCAGACTTTGCCGCGATCGGGCGCATCCAGTGCATTGCGCAGGATCTTGAAAATCAACACGCCGTTTTCGGTGCCGGGCACTCCGGGGATCGGCTCGCTGGTGACTGCAGACACCTCGGTTTTGCCCTTGTAGTGGGTAATCGACAGCCGTGCATGGGTTTCGACGCCAGACAGTCCTCTCTGTGACTCGTTGAGAATATTCCAGGCGGTCTCGATCGGCACATTGAAAGCCTGGTAAGCCACGATGTCGCGGCCACAGAAGAAGTAGTGATTGCCCACGCCGACCCGGTAAAGGGCGCGTTGCATGACGCGAAGCGCATCGGGGTCGTCGTTGATGCCCTTGATGATCGGCGCCTGGTTTTCGATGTTAATCCAGCCACGGGAGACCAGGGCGTCCATCGCCTGGCGCGTATCCTCGTGCCACTTGAGCGAGCCGTTGGGGTTGGTCTGGTAACTGCCGTCAGACGCTTTGAGCAGGAACTCATCCGGATGATTGAAGTGAATCATGATCCGGAATCCGACATGCGGATAGGCTTCGTGGAAGTTGTCCAGCATGGCGAGGAAGGCGTCGTCAAAACGCTTCGGGTGAAAAGACATTTCCTTGGTGCCCAAACGGATGGATTCCACGCCGGCCTCGGCCAGGGCTGCCATCCACTGGCCGATCTTGCGGTTGGGCAGCACCATCGGGTCGCCGCCGGACAGCAGCACTTCCCTTAGTTTCTCGCGGCCTGTCTGTGGATGCCGGCCGCCGTTGGCTGCGACCACGTCGTTATGGGCGCGTACGTAATCGGTGACGTCCTTGATCTTGGCCAGGCCTTTCTTGGCCACCGTGCCGTCCTGGCGCTCGACTTCCTTCTGGCTGATCAACTCTTCGCGGTAGCAGAACCGGCAATGAGCAGAGCAGGTGGAAACGACATACAACAGGCCCATTTCATATTTGTGCAGCAGGCCTTCAACCGGAGCGAAATCCATCTGGTGTCCGGGATCCTCGGAACCCGCCAGGTTCAGGGTTTCGTTCGGGTTGGCCTTGATGATGCGCTGCAGCGGCTTGCTGTTCTTGGCCATTTCGAAAAAATGACGGGTCATCTTAACCGGCATGCGGTTCTCTACGTCGCGCTCGGTCCCTTTCAGGTTCAGCAGAATCGACAGCTCATCCGGGGAATAAAAGCTCTTGATGTCGTCCGGCGCCTTGTCTTCGAAAAAGGGTTTGAGACCGTTGATGATGTCGCGCTCGTACTTGGGATTTTCTATGGTGTCCAGAAAGGCCTGTTCTCTTTCAGCCGGGACGTATCTGCCTGTTTGTGCCACTTCACACCTCGTGATAAATAATTGCTTTCAACTAATAATGTAACACATTGAAACACAAAAATGTGGTAATGTAACGAAATGAACATTGCAAGGACGCCAGCGTCCACCAATGACCTCGTGGCCGCGGTCAGCAGCGATTTAACTCCCGCGGAACGCCGCATTGCAGAAGCGGTGCTGGCCGAACCGACGTTGCTTGCTTTTGGCACGGTTTCCGACCTGGCGAACCACGTGGGCACGAGCCGCCCGACCATCGTACGTTTTGCCAATACCCTGGGATTCGAAGGCTATTCACAACTGCAGCGGCATGTTCGAAATGACCTTTCCCACCAACTGGCGCGCCCGAGTGAGCGCATCCGGCACGACCGGGAGAGGGCCTTGCCGGCCCGGGTGGCGATCACTAATGCGATTGCATCGGTTTTTGCCGCGCTCGAGGGAGAACGAATCGTTGAGCTCACCGAGCCCATTGTTCAGGCCGAGAAAGTCTGGATCCTATCCGGCGAGACTTCCCAGGCCGGGGCCCATGCACTGCACAGCGGCTTATCCATGATCCGGTCCGGCGTGCGGTCTCTCGAGGAGCACTCGTACGGAACCGACTTAAGCGATGCCAACCCCGGGGACACGGCGGTTGTATTCGATTTTTTCAGGTACCGGCGCCAGGTAACCCACATGGCGCGGGTCTTTGCGGACGCTGGTCTCACCATCGTGGCGATTACCGACAGCCCCTTGTCCCCACTGGCTGAACTGGCTGATGCCTGGTGTGAAATTGAAGTGCCTGCCGTCGGTCCGTTCGACAGTTCGGTGCCGGCCGTGGCGCTGGCCGAATTGCTGGTTGCCAGGGTCGCCAGGGAACTCAAGCAGGATGCAACGGCGCGGATCGACCGGATCGAGGCATTGTGGGAAAAGACAGAAGCATTTTTACAGGTTTGACGTTCTCCAGGAGGAGTAAGCCGTGATTAACAAGAGCTTTTCATCCATCGCCGACGCTGTTGCCGATATTCCGGATGGCGCTACCGTTATGGTGGGTGGGTTTGGCGCATCCGGAAGCCCGATTGAACTGATCCATGCCCTGATCGACCAGGGTGCGACCGACCTGACGGTCATCAATAACAATACAGGCAACGGCGAAGTGGGGCTGGCGGCCCTGATCGGCAACGGCCAGGTGCGCAAGATGATTTGCTCGTTTCCCCGGTCCAGCCAGTCGAAAGTCTTTCCCGAACTGTACAAGCAGGGCAGGATCGAATTGGAACTCGTGCCACAGGGCACGCTGGCCGAACGGATCCGGGCGGCGGGTGCGGGTATCCCGGCGTTTTACACACCCACAACGGTGGGGACGGTGCTGGCCGAGGGCAAGGAATCGCGCGAGTTCGACGGGCGAACCTACGTCATGGAACCGTGTCTCAAAGCGGATTTCGCATTGATCAAGTGCGAAGTGGCGGACCCGGTCGGCAATCTGACCTACAACAAGACCGCGCGCAATTTCAGCCCGCTGATGTGCATGGCCGCCAACACGACGATCGTGCAGGCCCGTAAGCTGGTGCCCTCGGGCGGCATTGACCCCGAGATTGTCATCACGCCCGGAATATTTGTGGACCGGGTGATCGAAGTAGCCGACCCCGTGCACGAAGACACCCTGATTGCCGCCGGAAGGAGTTATCCATGAGTACGCCCATTAGCGAAGGCTGGAGCAGGGAACAGATGGCCGCACGGGCCGCACAGGATATACCGGATGGCTCCTATGTGAACCTCGGCATCGGTATTCCCGAGCTGGTGGCTAAATTTGTCCCGGAAGGCCGCGAATTCATTTACCACACCGAAAACGGCATGCTGGGCATGGGCCCGCCGCCCGCCGAGGAAGAGCGTGATCTCGACCTGATGAACGCGGGCAAGAAATACGTCACGGCCGTTCCCGGCGCTGCCTATTTCCATCATGCCGACAGTTTCAGCATGATCCGTGGCGGCCACATCGACGTGTGTGTGCTGGGCACCATGCAGGTGGCGGCGAACGGCGACATCGCCAACTGGTCCACGGGCGCACCGGGCGCGATTCCCGCGGTGGGTGGCGCGATGGACCTGGTGCAGGGTGTGAAAAGGATCTACGTGATCACCCAGCATACGACCAGGACGGGCGACCCCAAACTGGTCGAGCAGTGCAGTTACCCGCTGACGGGACCGGGCGTGGTGTCGCGGATTTACACCGACCTGGCCGTGGTGGATGTCACTCCAGATGGTTTCAGGGTGGTTGAACTCGCGCCGGGAATCACTTTTGATGAAGTTGAAGAGAAAACCGGGGCGCCGATTCTGCCGCCGGAACAAGGATAGGCAATGACCGATGTATTCATTTGTGACGGTATTCGCACGCCCGTCGGGCGCTATGGCGGCGGGCTTTCCCCGGTAAGAACTGACGACCTGGCGGCTATTCCGATTGTTGCGCTGATGGAACGGAATCCGAAGGTCGACTGGGCCGAAGTGGATGACGTGATGCTGGGCTGCGCCAACCAGGCCGGTGAGGACAACCGGAATGTGGGCCGCATGAGCAGCCTGCTGGCCGGGCTGCCGCTTGAAGTGCCGGCCTGCACCATCAACCGTTTATGCGGTTCAGGCCTGAATGCCGTGGGCAGTTTGACCACGGCGATCAGGGCTGGCGAAGGAGATCTGATGATCGCCGGGGGCGTCGAGAGCATGTCGCGGTCGCCCTTCGTGATCGGCAAGGCGGAGAGCGCCTATGGCCGGACCCAGGAAATGCATGACACCACGATGGGCTGGCGGTTTATCAACCGGAAACTCAATGAGCAGTATGGCACTGACGTGATGCCGAAAACGGCGGAAAACCTGGCTGAAGACCTGTCCATCAGCCGCGAAGATCAGGACCGCTTTGCGCTGTGGAGTCAGTCCAAGGCCGCAGCTGCACAACAGGATGGACGTCTGGCTGGCGAAATCTGTGCGGTCAGCGTGCCGCGGCGTAAACAGGAACCATTGATCGTCGATCGTGATGAGCATCCTCGCGAGACTTCCCTGCAAAAACTGGCGCAGTTGAGGCCACTGTTTCCAAACGGGACCGTCACGGCAGGCAATGCCTCGGGAATCAATGATGGTGCCGCGGTGCTGTTGCTGGCATCTGAGGCCGGAATGGCACGTCACGGGCTAGAGCCGCGGGTTCGCGTGCTCGGGATGGCCGTGGCCGGAGTGCCGCCCAGGATCATGGGTATCGGCCCGGTACCGGCCACGAACAAGTTGCTGGAGCGGCTGAATATGAGCCTGCACGATTTCGACGTGATCGAACTCAACGAAGCCTTTTCAGCCCAGGCCCTGGCCTGCACCCGGCAACTGGGCCTGGCCGATGACGATCCGCGGATCAATACCCGCGGAGGCGCCATTGCCCTGGGGCATCCGCTGGGAATGAGCGGAGCCAGGCTGGCGGTCTCCGCCATGGATCAGCTCCATCGGGGTGAAGGAAAATTTGCCCTGTGCACCATGTGCATTGGTGTCGGGCAGGGCATCGCGGTTGCACTGGAAAAGGTCTGACAGGGAGTAAAACATGGAAGCGTTATTCCGAGCCATTGAAGACGCGCGTGCGCGTTATGTTTCCGCCAATCCGCTGAGTCAAGCGGCCGACCGTGAGGCTGAACGCTCTCTGCCCGGCGGCAATACCCGCAGCGTGCTTCACTATGATCCATTCCCGCTGACCTTGAGCGCTGGCGAAGGAGCGGAGGTCGTAGACCTGGATGGCCATCGTTATGTTGATTTTGTAGGCGAATACTCCGCCGGCCTGTTCGGTCATTCAGAAGAAGTCATCAAAACCGCAGTTCACGAAGCCCTGGAGAAGGGTATTGCGATGGGCGGGCCAACCGAGTACGAGAGAAAGCTGGCCGATCTGCTCTGCTCGCGTTTTCCGGCGATGGAACAGCTCCGGTTTTGTAACTCGGGCACCGAGGCCAATATCATGGCGCTCACTACGGCCCGCGTGATCACCGGCCGGAGTAAATTCCTGGCGTTCAACGGCTCCTATCATGGAGGTGTAATCAATTTCCCGGACGGCGGTTCGATTCTCAATGCCCCCTTCGATTTTATGTTGTCTGATTTCAATGACATCGAAGACACGGCCGAACTGATTCGCCGGCATGGCGAGGAATTGGCCGCGGTGATTGTCGAACCCATCCTGGGCGCGGGCGGTAATATTCCCGGCAACCGCCAGTTTCTGGAAATGCTGCGGGAAATGACCACCGAAGTCGGCGCCCTGCTGATTTTTGACGAAGTGAAAACTGCCCGGATCGGCCCGCATGGCACCCAGGGCATGCTGGGTATCGTTCCTGACCTGACCAGCCTGGGCAAATTTATCGGCGGCGGGCTGACGACAGGCGCCTTCGGCGGCAAAGCCGAGTTCATGGCGCATTACAACCCGAAGCATCCGGGCAGCTGGAATCATGCCGGAACCTTCAATAACAACGTATGCTCCATGGCTGCGGGTTATGCCGCGATGAGCAGGATTTACACTCCGGAGCGAGCCGCAGAATTTTTTGACTGGTCAGAAGCGTTCCGGCTTTCCCTGAACGAACTGTTCGCAGCCAGCGATGTACCGATGTATGCCAATGGCATGGGCTCCATCATTGCCATCCATTTTTCGCGCGTGTCGACGAAAAGGACCACGGATATCAGCGCCGGGTGCCAGTCGCTGCGACCGTTGCTGCACATGGAGCTGCTGCTGCAGGGTGTACTGATCTGCAAACGTGGCGACTTTTTCGTCTCGCTGCCGATGACCGAAAACCATCTGTCCAGGGCGCGAAATGCCCTGGAAACATTTATCGCACGTCACAGGGAGCTGATTTACGATGCACTGAACGCGCGGAGAACTGCATGAACATTTCGAAGCTGTTGCCATCGCTGGCTTTTGTTCTGCTTGTAAGCGCCTGCGACGCACCGCAACAAGCCACGCAAGCTGTGACCGAAACACCGCCGCCCGGACCGCCATCTGCGGAACAGGCAGAGCCGGTGGATACCGGTCCATCGGTCAGCTATGAGAAGTACACGCTCGAAAACGGCCTCGATGTCATTCTCCATACAGATCATTCTGATCCGGTTGTAGCCATCAACCTGGCAGCGAACGTCGGCTCCTCCCGTGAGGTTGCCGGGCGGACCGGGTTTGCCCACCTGTTCGAACATCTCCTGTTCATGGATTCGGAAAATCTCGGTTACGGTGGCCTGGATGAAATGAACACACGGATTGGCGGCGATGGCACAAACGGTTTTACTACGACCGACATGACCCAGTATTTCCAGGCTGTTCCGGCGGATGCCCTGGAAAAAGTTATCTGGGCCGAGGCGGACAAGCTGGGATATTTCATCAACACCGTCACTCAGTCGGTCATCGACACCGAGAAACAGGTGGTCAAGAACGAAAAGCGCCAGCGGGTCGACAATCAGCCCTATGGCCATAATTTTTACGTCATCGGCAAGGCCATCTACCCAGAGGATCATCCCTACAACTGGCAGATCATCGGTTCACTGGATGACCTCGAAGCAGCCACGCTGAAAGACGTCAAAACCTTCTATCGCCGCTGGTATGTGCCCAACAACGTCACGCTGACGCTGTCCGGTGATTTCGACGTGGACGAGGCGAAGTCACTGATAGAAAAATATTTCGGCGAGATACCGCGCGGGCCGGATATCGATGCGCGTGAAACACGGGCCGGTGCAGTCAGTGAAAACCTGTCACTGTATCACGAAGATAATTTTGCGACGGTGCCGCGACTGACCATGGTCTGGCCGACAGTGGATCAGTTTCACCCGGACAGTTATGCACTGGAAGTGTTATCCGAGTACCTGTCTGACGGCAAGCGGGCGCCGCTCAACGAAGTGCTGATCGATGAGCAGAAGCTGACTTCGAAGGTCAACACATTCAACTATGGCAAGGTGCTGGCAGGCGAGTTTTACCTGGTGATCGATGCCAATGCGGACGAAGACCTGGATACACTGCTACCCGCGGTCGAATCTGCATTCCTGCGCTTCGAGGAAAACGGTATTTCACAGGAGGACCTGGACCGGATCAAAGCCGGGTATGAAGTGGAGTTCTACGGCCAGTTACAGAGCGCGCTGGGTAAAGCCATCGCGTTGGGCCAATACAACACCTTGTCCGGTGATCCAGGCCGGATCAACAGCGACATCCGGCAATTGCAGGCCGTGACCACGGAAGACGTGGTGCGGGTTTACAACACTTATATCAAGGGCCAGCCGCATGTGCTGACCAGTTTTGTACCCCGGGGCCAGTTGCAACTGGCCCTGGAAGGCAGCGCGAAGGCCGGGGTTGTAGAGGAAGTGATCGCGCAGAATGCGGAAGCCGAAAGTGATAAAAGCGCAGACTCACGTGACTTCGAACGGACAGCCTCCAGTTTCGACCGCACTGTGGAACCGCCGTTCGGGGCGCCATACGCTGTGGCAAGCCCCGTCGTCTGGCGTGACAATCTTGATAACGGCATCGAGATTTATGGTATCGAATCGAACGAAACGCCCCTGGTGTATTTCTCACTGGTCCTGGATGCCGGACGTAACCGGGGCAATACGGAGAAGCCAGCTGTCCCCAACCTGACGGCCGACTTACTGAACAAGGGAACGGCTGGCAAGACCACGGCTCAACTGGAAGATGCGATCAAATCGCTGGGTTCAAACATCCAGATTTCGGCTAACGCTACAGGCACGGTGGTGTCAGGCAGCAGCCTGTCGCGGAATTTCAGCGAGACGATGGCGCTGGTCGAAGAGATGCTGCTGGAACCCAGGTGGGATGCAGAAGAATTCGAACTGCTCAAGCGCAAGCAGATCAACCAGATCGACCAGGACGCAGGTGATCCCGGGGCGATCTCGCGCCGCGAGGCTGCGCGCCTTCGCTACCCTGCTGATCATATCTTCAGCTACCTGCCTTATGGCACGAGGGAGAAGCTCGGTGCAGTATTGTTGGAAGACCTCAAGGCATTTTACGAGGCCGGTTATTCACCGGTCCGGGCCCGGCTGAACATCGTGGGCGATGTGAATGCAGAAACAGTAAAGACTGCAACCGAGGGGCTGGCGAGCAGGTGGAAAACACCCGGTACCGAAACGGTTTCACTGCCCCAGGCTAATCCGGTCGAAGCATCGACTGTTTATTTTTACGATATCCCCGGCGCCAAGCAATCCGTGTTGCGAATTCAGCGGCCTTCGCTGTCGGCGCTGGATCCGGATTACCCATTGGCGACTGCGGTCAATTTCCTGTTGGGCGATATTTATACCTCGCAGTTGATGACCGAGTTGCGTGTCAATAAGGGTTACACCTATGGCATCGGCTCGCGTTTCAGCGGTGCAAAAGACCGCGGCAACTTCACCATCGGCTCGAGCGTTCGCTCCAATGTGTCGCTGGAATCGCTGGAAATGATCCGGGATATTGTCGCCAATTTTGGCCCGGGATTCACCGAAGATGACCTGCAGGTGCTGAAAGGAGCGGTGCTAAGGGGACAGGCGTTGAAGAATGAAACGCTGAGCGCGAAGCTGGGTGTAGTTCAGAAAATCAGCTACTTCGGATACCCGGACGATTTCCAGGCACGGAACGCGGAACGGGTTGAAGCGATGACACTGGAGCGATTCCAGCAAGTGGCCAGCGAGTATCTGCGCGCCGATGCCATGCAATACATCGTTGTGGGGGATGCCGAGACACAGGCGGGCCGGCTGAGTGAGCTTGGGTTTGGCGAACCGGTCCCGTTATTGAAAGCTCAGTGAACGCTTCCGGGGGCTTGCGCCAGGCGTTGACTGAACGATTCCATCGCAGCGTCCAGCCGGCGTTTTGCCGCGGCTGACATGCTGGTCCTGAGGTCCCACTGGTCCCCCTGGATCAGCAGCAGTTCAGCCGGCGGCGACTTGCTGTAAAGGTCCTGGCACAGGAACATGACAGCAGCAGGGTCGAGTACGTGACTGGTGAACTCGAAATTCCTTGAGGGAATGCAGGGTGTCCACAGGAAGCCACCCGGGAGGCTTCCCCGGAACGAATCGATGAAAATCACCCGGTCAGCAAGGCTGACCATTGCTGCGTCCTCCACCTGCAGCTGGTAGCGGTATTCGAACAGCCCGGGAAACCCTGATTCCTGCTGCAAGCGGTCCAGGAACGCCCAGCCCAGTCCGTCATCGCTGCGGCCGCTGTTACCGATTCCAAACAGCAGGGTGTTTTTCACCCTGATTCCTTGACATGCTCAGCCACTATTCGCCCCTCTGCATCCAGTACCGTCAGCATCAGCGGCATCCGGCCCATGGAATGGGTGGCGCAGCTCAGGCAGGGATCATAGGCGCGAATCGCTACCTCCACCTGGTTCAGCATGCCTTCGGTAATCTCCTTCTGCTGGTCCAGCACGTTCTGCGCCACCCACTGCACAGCCCGGTTCATCGGCTCGTTATTGTGCGTGGTCGAAACGATCAGATTGCACTTGGTGATGCTGCCTTTTTCATCGACCTTGTAGTGGTGGATCAGCGTTCCGCGCGGCGCTTCAATGATACCGATACCCTCCGGCCGCCGGTTGACGGCGGGACGTTCTACTGCGTCCAGGATATTCGGATCGTTGAGTAAATCTTTAATCAATTCGGCACAATGCAGCACTTCGATCAGCCGCGCCCAGTGCGAATGCATGGTGTGGTTATTGGGCCGGCCATTGGTGTAGGCCTTGAACTCCTGCAACTCATGGTTGGCAAGCGGCGTCGAAATATGGTCGCAAACATTCAGACGGGCCAGCGGACCGACACGGTTCCAACCCTCTTTGCGGCCCAGGTGGCGAAGGAAGGGGAATTTCATATAGGACCACTTCTCGACGCCTTCGCCAAAATACTTCAGATACTGATCGCTGTGCACGTCATGCAGCGTCAGATCACCGTTGCTGTCGATGGCTCGCATGCGGCCGTCGTAAAACTCCAGCGCGCCGTTACTGTCCACCAGCCCCAGGTGGCCCGACGGATAGCTGGCAAACGAATCCAGCCACCGGAAGTGCTCGTTGTGGTAGTCCTTGATGAATCCCACTACTTCCTTTGACCATTCAATCATCGTGTCGATGGATGGGGTCGCATTCTCCTGCAGGAAGTAGTCCCTTTCCTCGGGGTGAAAATTCTTATGCACACCACCGGGAATCGCCGTGATGCCGTGAATCTTCTTGCCGGCAAGCGCCTTGATCAGCTCCTGCCCGAACTGGCGCATCTGGATGCCCTTGCGGGCCAGTTCGCCGTGCTCGATAGCCACAGCCCCAACCGTACGTTTCTCTACCGGGGCATCGACACCGAACAGCAGGTCAGGGGAGGCGAGGTAGAAGAAATGCAGTGCGTGGGACTGAAACAGCTGTGCGTAGTGCAGCAGGCGCCGGATCTTGGTGGCGGTAGGGTGCAGGTCCTGTGGGTCGACGCCGTAGATCTGGTCGATGGCCTTGGCCGCCGCCAGGTGGTGGCTGACCGGGCAGATGCCGCACAGGCGCTGCACCAGCAGCGGGGCTTCCCAATACGGATGGCCCTGGATAAAGCGTTCGAAGCCGCGGAACTCGACGATATGAAACCGCGCCTGCTCCACCTTGCCCTGCTCGTCCAACTGGACGGTGACACGCCCGTGCCCTTCAACCCGGGTGACAGGATCTATCGTGATTTTTCGTGTTGTAGTGTTCATGGCTCAGTCGTATTTGAATTCGGAATACAGGACCGGAAGCTCCTTGCCTGAAACCAGGCTCAGCACTGACTTCCAGATGTGATTGGCGTCAGGCGGGCAACCGGGTATGAAGTAATCGATATCCACGATTTCGCTGCAGGCATAGACCTTGTCGAGAATCTTCGGTAGATCCTCGTGGTAGGGGACCGCACATTCATCAGGCATCGAGGTGATGCAGTTGAGATAGGCCTCTTCCAGGCACTCGCTGAGCGGGATGGTATTGCGCATGGACGGCACACCGCCCCACAGCGCGCACTCGCCGAAAGCCACCAGCACATCGCATTTTCGGCGGAATTCGCGAAGGACTTCGACGTTGTCCGCATTGCAGCAACCGCCTTCGATCAGGCCAATGTCACACTGCTTGGTGAATTCCTTGATGTCGTTCAGCGGCGACTTGTGCAGGTCAACGACTTCCACCAGGTCCACCAGTTTCATGTCGATATCCAGCAGCGACATGTGGCAACCGAAGCAGCCCGCCAGCGAAATGGTCGCGATGGTTTTCTTTTCCTTCGGAAGCGTAAACTCCAGTTCGGCCGCCGGCTCTTTCTTTTGCACCGATTCCATGTCAAAGCGGCGGCCGCCAAACGGCCGTGCATGCAGTTCACTGCGCAAGATGATGGCTCCGGTAGGGCAAAGGTTCATCGCGTCGCGGGCCTGTTCGTCGCTTAGCAGTGCTTCCTGCGTGTAGTCGATCCCCACCCGGGTTTCATTACCCCGGTAGCGGGACGAAAACACAGCCTTACCATCGTCGGTGAACACTTCTTTGACACACCGCCCGCACTTGATACAGCGGTTGTGCTCCATGATCATGCGCGATGGGTTGAAGTCGATCAGGCGGTTCTTGAATACGTGTGGAAAGCGGGTGGATCGCAAACCCAGTTCATAGGCCATGTGTTGAAGGTCGCAGTCGCCGCTTTTCTGGCAGCCGGGGCAGAAATGGTTGCCCTCGGAGAACATCATTTCGACGATGGCGTTGCGGGCATCTTTCAACTCGTCCGTCGCGGTCTCAACCACCATGCCGTCCTTGACGGATTCGGTGCAGGCCGGACCCGCCGTACCATTGATCCTGCAGGTGCAGACCCGGCAGGTGCCCAGCGGCGGCTCGATGTTTTCGAAATAGCACAGGCTCGGAATGAAAATGTCGTTTTCATTGGCTACCTGCACCAGGTTTCTGCCGGCGGTGGTCCTGATTTCTCTGCCGTCGATGGTGATGGTGATCTGCCCGGTTTTTTTACGGGCTTTGCCGTTGGTCTTTTGCTTTGCTTTGCTCATGGGTGAATCACTCAACCTTGATTAGCTGCTGAAGCGGTCGTATTCCCGCACGGCGTCTTTCAGGCTGAAGCCTTTACTGAGCCGTTCCGGATTCTTTTCAACGATGCTTTCGAAATATTCGGGGAATTTTTCCTGGGCCATCAGCAGGGCATTTGGGGCGGTTTTACCGAGCCCGCACCTGCACGTCAGCTGCATAATTTTTCCCCATGACCGGACATCCTCGACATCTGATGGGTGCGCGAGCTTTGCGGCAAACAGGTCCAGCTTTTTCTCGAGAATGAAGTTGCCGGCCCGGCAGGGTGTGCAAAGGCCGCAGGACTCGTGCTTGAAGAAGTGGTTGTAGTTCCGCAGGATCTCGAGGATATCCCGCGACCGGCTGAATATCATGATGGAGCCTTCGCTCACCAGGTCGTCCATGGCGATGGCGCGGTCGGCCTCGGCCATAGATATGCATTCGCCTGACGGTCCGCTGATTTGAATGAAATGGGGCCGGTCGGCTTCGCACTTTTCAAGGATTTCCCTGACCGTTGTACCCCACTCGATTTCGTAGATTCCGGGCAGCCGGCAATCTCCCGAAACACTGAGGAGCTTCGTGCCCGGTGATGTGGGGGTGCCTGTACCCAGGTAATGGTCCACGCCCAGCTGGATGATTCTGGCTGCGGCACAGAACGTTTCCACGTTGTTGATGACAGTGGGTTTTTGCATGTAGCCGCGCTCGGTGGGGAAGAAGCGCTTGTTACGGGGTTCACCGCGTTTGCCTTCCAGCGAGTTCAGCATGGCGGTTTCTTCCCCACAGACATAGGCGCCTGCGCCCATCTGCAGACGGACGTCGAAATCGAATCCTTCAATGCCGCAGATGTTCTTACCCAGCAGGTTCATCTTGCGGAAATGGTCGATGGTGTGCTGCAGTTTGTCCCTCATCCACGTGTACTCGGCGCGCAGGTAGATGGTGCCGGTCGATGAACCCACTGCGTAACCGGCGATAGCCATACCCTCCAGCATCAGCCCGGGCAAGGAGTTCATCAACACCCGGTCCTTGAACGTGCCTGGTTCGCCTTCGTCGGCATTGCAGAAGATGTATTTCGGGGATTCCGGGTCACTGCGGCAGGCTTCCCACTTCAAGCCGGTTGGGAAAAACGCACCTCCCATGCCACGCAGTCCGGACTTCCTGATGGCTTCCAGGATGGATTCCGGCGTGTGATTACGAAGGGCCTCCAGCGCATTTCCAGGGTTGTAATCACCCAGCAGGATCAACTTGCCTTCTGCGGGAACCGAGCGGATGTGATCAGGCACTTCGTCGCAAATCTCTGCCGGTGTCGCGCCTTGCTTCAATTGCGCCACGATATCCCTGACTTTCAGGCTGTTCAGATTGGTAAACGGGTAAAAATCGATCAGGGCCGCTGGCTCCATGTCGCTCAGACCGATGCAGGCCGTTTCAAACAAACCCCACTGTCCACTCGGGTCCACGCCGTTGAATTTGCCCCCCGTTGCGTTCTCGAAAGCCTCCTTCACCCGCTCGTAACCCTTGCACACTGAGACCGGACTGTTATTGAGATAGATGGTGAATTGGCCGGACGGCTTGCGGTGAAAAAAATGATAAAAAGAGACAACGCCTTCGACATCAATCGCAGCGATATTGAGCGCTTTGGCGCAGGCAGAAATATCTTTGGACCGGATGTAGCCGTATTTATTCTGAACGGCCCACAGGTAGTCGAGAAGCTCGCTTCGATTCGAGGGTAAATAGATCTCTGAACTTACTGATAAATCGGATATTTTTGTGTTCACAGCTACTTCCTTTCGCTAGTGAAAAGCGGAAGCCCGGAAGCTGATCGATTCGCGGGGAAACCGCTGAAGTGAATCGACTAAAGAGTGCTCCCAGGGGGGGGTATTTACTATGATTTAGATCACTCAAAACGTGTGATAAACACCGGTTTTTCCGGGCTTTTCAAGGGCTTTCTCCTGCAACGGAAAAATTCTGGATTACTGCTATCATTGTGGGGAGACTAGCGGAGCAAACAGCATGAATGAAACAACAACGAAAGCCCCCGTGCACCTTTGGATCGTGGGGGTCCTGGCAGTCCTTTGGAATGCCATGGGCGCGTTCGACTACCTGGCGACCCAGCTGCAGCTGGATTTCTACATGAGCCAGTTCTCGCAGGAACAACTGGACTATTTTTATGGTTTTCCAGCGTGGGTGGAAGCGGCATGGGCCACGGCGATATGGACGGCCGTGCTGGGTTCGCTTTGCCTGTTGTTTCGCAAATCATGGGCCGTTGGGTTGTTCGGCCTGTCCATTCTCGGTATGGCCGTGACTACGGTTTACAACTTCGTGCTTACCAATGGCATGGAAATCATGGGCTCCGAGGGCGCCACGTTCACGGCAGTCATCTGGGTCATCGCCCTGTTTCTGTATTTCTACGCCCAGGCCATGGCGAAACGTAATGTCCTGACCTAGACGGTCCTTACATTTTCGGCTGATGGTTGCTGTGATAATTCATGTGGCTGACCTGGCCGTCTGAACCGCGGGTAAAAAATATGTCATGCCCTGGCTGTTCGTCGCTCCGGATGACCTGGAAACGGTCGCCTTCGACATGCTTGAGGAGTTCCATGTCACCCACCGGGTCCATGGTTGGAAGCGAGATGATGGCCAGGCCGTCTTTCCAGCGAAACACCATGTCTTCCCCTGACCAGGGCTGAATGTCGTAACTGCCCACGTAGTCTGCAAGGTTCAGGCCTGCCGTGGTTTCGGCGTCCGCGTCTGTGCCGCCGGCTTCAAGGATATCGAGTATTTTGCTGGCGTAAGCATTCACCTGGGCGTTGTTGCGGTTGGCCATCACCGCGACACCGTAGAGGCTGATCGGGTCGATGTAGATGCGCGTGTTGAAACCCGGGCAGCTTCCGCCGTGGCCGGTCAGTGTCCGTTCACCCATCCTGTAGATGCCGAACGCCAGGCCCCAGGAAGTATCCCAGTCCCAGTCCATCCAGTGCACCCGCTGCATTTCTCTCAGGGTATTGCCTGTAAGTACCTTGTCACCGTCACCCGAACGGACACGAAATTGCCACGAAGCAAACTTCGCCAGGTCCAGGGCAGTTGAAGCGAACCCGGCCGCTGGCGTGATACCCCTGGCGTCATAAAGGGGCAGGGCGCTGATGACACCGGCGCGGTTGGGGAAGGCGTAACCGGTGGCGACGCGTGACTCCCTGTTGTCCGTGGGAAAACCGGTGTCGGTATCAGCCATGTCCAATGGCGCCAGGATGTGTTCGCGGACATAAGACTCGTAGTCCTGGCCGGATTTTTCCTCGACGATTTCGCCTACGAGGGTCAGTCCCAGATTGGAGTACTGGAAGTAGCGTGAAGCCGGATAAAGCGTGGACTGGCTGCCCAGCCTGTCCCGGATTTCTGACTGGGTGGGGAAAGGAAAATCGGGGGGTGACCAGTACGGTGAATCCGACTCGCGGGGCAGGCCGGCCGAATGGCTCAGCAGACCTTCTAGCGTGATCGCAGGGCTTCCGGGGTGGACCCGCTCAAGATCGAACCACGGCAGTAACGCGGAAACGTCGTCATCCAGGTTCACCTTTCCCTGGTCACGCTGTTGCATGACCGCGATTCCCGTAAACAACTTGGAAATGGAGCAGATCCCGTAAATAGTGTCTGGCTTTGCAGGCGTCTTGCCCTCTATGTCCGCGTAACCTGACGCCCCGCTCCAGAGCAATTCCTGGTCATGTACGATCGCGACTGACAGTGCGGGAATCCGGTCGTAGGCGCGCTGGCCATCGATCCAGCTCGCGATCAGCGCCAGTTCACTATCCAGATTTTTCTGCTCGGTGTTCTCTGCCGCGGTTACGGTTGAAACCAGGGGAAAAACGAGAATCAAAGCCGCAAGGAGGCGGGCTATATGTATTGGTTGAAGTTTGGGTGGTGTTTTCATTCCTGTTTCCTGTCAGTCTGATTCAATTGGGGGTGGTCAACAGCTCGATCCTGGTCCGGATCATCGCGCGCCTTTTTTTTCGTGAGATGTAGCCGAACATGTGCATATCCCAAGTCATGTAACACAGCAGCGTCATTGCGCGCATTTCAGCGTCCTCCCCTTCGAAACCCAGTTCATGGAATGACAGAAGCAGGTAGTCCATTCGCATTTGGTTGGCCTTGCGCACAACTTTGGCCGCATCGCGATCTTCCTGGGCCCACAGTCTGATGGCCATTTCCCACCGGGTCAGCTGGTACTCAAAGATCGTGTCCGCCGTTTTCAGTAGTCGGGCCCCCGGCTCCATGGCGAGAAGTTCTTCGTTGACGGTTACGACCTCGGTTATTTCGTGTATCCAGTAGCTCAGCAATTCGCGCAGTAAATCGTCGCGGTTCTTGAAGTGCCAGTAGAACCCGCTTTTTGAGATGCCAAGTTGCTTGGCCAGTTCCTCCACTGAAAGAGAGGAAACGCTTCCCTTCGCAAGAGCATCCAGGCCCGCTTCGAGCCATTGTGCTTTCGAAACGCCTCTTCGTACTTTCGCTCTTTCCATTGTTCAATAGTACCTTAACTGTTCAGGCTTGCGCTTCGTCGGCAGTATCATCTCTGAGAGGTTTTTCAGTTGATGGTTACTATACGAGCTCGTACAGTCATGTTACCATATACAAATAGATGTTTTACGAGTGTTAAAAACCAAAATTCCTATTCAGGAGATTGAAATGTCCAGCAGTATGAAGTTTGCCCTGGTCGCGTCATTGGCCCTCGGTTTGGTCCTGGGAACAACGCAGGTTTCAGCGGCCAATGCAAAAGATGCTCTTCCCCTGGGTCGCACAGCTTCGCCCATCGTTGATGGTCAATATCCGGCCAGCTATTTTCCCAATACCGAACTCCTCGGTCCGGCCGAAATGCGGATCACGGCGCTGGGCACCGGCATGCCGAACCAGACGCGGAAAGCTGTCTCCATCTCCTTCCTGGTTGAGTTGGGGAATGGCGACAAGTTCCTGTTCGATGCCGGATCAGGGATGCTCGCCAATCTGTTCTCGCTGCGACCGGATTTCTCCAGGATTGACAAGGTTTTCGCCAGCCACCTGCATGTGGATCATGTCGGAGATTTCATGGCGATGCATATTGGCAGTTGGCTCTCCGGCCGTTATTCACCGATTCATCTTTACGGCCCTTCCGGAGCCACCCCTGAACTGGGCATCAAGGCGTTTGTCGACGGCATGAAAAAAGGCTATGCCTGGGACATCGCAACTCGCTCTGGTGCTTTGCCAGATGCCGGTGGTGAAATCGTCGTGCATGAGTTCAATTACCTGCAGGAAAATGAGGTTGTCTACCAGGAGAACGGGGTTACCATTCGCTCCTGGCCGGCGATTCACAGCCTTGATGGTTCGGTGAGTTTCAGCCTGGAATGGAATGGGCTCAAGTACGTTTTCGGCGGCGATACCTACCCCAACAAGTGGTATATCGAATTTGCCAGGGACGCGGATATTGCGTCCCACGAAGCCTTCCTGCCGCCCCAGGCACTGGCTGAATATTTTGGCTGGTCACTGGCCCAGGCAACATACGTTTCAACCCGTATTCACACTGAGCCCCAGGCATTCGGCAAAGTGATGTCAGCCCTCAAGCCACGCATGGCATTGGGCTATCACTCTGTGCAGTCGCCGGAAAACAATGCCGCGATCATGGACGGTGTCCGTAAAACCTACGACGGTCCGCTGACCCTGGCAAGAGACTTGATGGTGATCAATGTGACCAAGGAAGACATCGTCGTTCGCATGGCAAGCGTGGACGAATACGTCCTTCCTCCGGACGTGACCCAGGCTTACGTCGATGCATCTCGGTCGGACGATAAAAGTCCGTCTGAACTTATTTTGAAAGGCAAGTGGGAGGGTTATACACCACCGCCCATGCCGAAGAAATAGCAGAAAACCTGCAAATCTGAATCCGTTTTAATCAGGGCCGGGTGTCATTCGACACCCGGTTTTTTTGTGCGCGTACCGTGTTTCGTCAATGCAGATCAATTAAAGGCACAGGATAATCTGGCATTGATGTGTGAAGTGAAGTACAAACACCATTCAAACTACAAAGTCTGAGAGCGCCTTCCTATGCCTGCCAACAGTGGAACCCTGAGCCAGTTTCCCAAGTCTTTCTGGGCCGCCAACACGATGGAAATTTTCGAGCGGATGGGGTGGTACGGCTTTTACGCGGTTTCCGCGCTGTACCTGACCGGTTCGGTCGAGGACGGTGGGCTTGGGTTTTCATCGGCGGATCGCGGTGTGATCCAGGGCCTGGCTACATTCTTTCTCTACCTGTTTCCTGCGGTGTTCGGGGCACTGGCCGACCGCTACGGCTTCAAGAAGATGTTCCTGGCCTCTGCGGCCGTCATGGCGCCGGGTTACCTGTTGCTTTCCCTGCCCACGGGCTTCTGGCCTTTCCTGGGCACCTATTTCCTGGTCGCGGTGGGTCATGGCATGTTCAAGCCGGTGGTGATTTCGACGGTCGCCAAGTCGACCAACGAAGAAAATGGCTCAGTGGGCTTTGGCATTTTTTACATGATGGTCAATATTGGCGGGTTTATCGGGCCGATCGTGGCAGGTATCGTACGCGGCTGGAACTGGGACCTGGTGTTCTACGCCTCCAGTGGCTGGATCGTTGTCATGTCCATCGTGTGCCTGCTGATTTACAAGGAGCCGCCCCGGGATGAGGAGGCGGAGAGTCACCGGTCGCTGTCCGAAGTGTTCAGGGGCATGGTGGCCGTGGTCGGCAACCTGCGGTTTTTTATCCTGGTCAGTGGATTGCTGGTTGTGCTGGTGATGGGCTCGAAGTGGTGGAGTTTCTCACTGGTGGGGATGGTTGCTGCCGGCTGGCTGGCACTCAACCTGGTTGCGGATGTCCTGTTGCGAGGCGGGGAGACCGGTTACACGAAGCGCCCCTGGTATTCGCAACCCATGATAATCGGGGAGGGGCGGTATTTGCTTTTCCTGTTGTTGATGGCGGGTTTCTGGGTTTCCTTCAACCAGATATTCATGACCCTTCCGGAATATATCCGGGATTACGTAGACACTTCTGACCTGATAGCTACGTTCGGGCCGGTGGCTGCCTGGATAACCGGTATGGCGCAGGGACTTGGCTTCGACACAACGAACTGGTCACGCGCTGTCCTGGAGCACGGGCAGGTCAAACCCGAACACCTGATCAATCTTAACGCCTTCGGCATCATCTGTTTCCAGGTGTTTGTTTCCTGGCTGATGCGCAAGACGTCACCTTTGACCAGCATCATCACCGGTGTGTGCATCACCATCGCCAGTTTCGGTCTCTACCTGGTGGGCATGACCGGCTGGATCGTGGTTTCTGCCATCCTGGTTTTTTCGGTGGGCGAAATGATGGCAAGCCCCCGGTCCAAGGAATATGCGGGACGCATCGCACCGCCGGACAAGGTCGGCATGTACATGGGTTATTTCTACTGGTGCGTAGCGCTGGGCAACCTGTTCGGCGGATTGCTGTCTGGCCTGTCTTATCAGTATTTCGGGCCGCAAGGCATCAACCGTCCCGACGTCATGTGGATTATTTTCGCGGCCCTGGCGGGCGTTACTGCAGTTTCGCTGGTGATTTACAACCGCTGGATGAAAGCCGGTGTCGGCACTGAGACTTGAATGAAAATACAAAACATGCGAAATCCACACCTGGTGATCATACCGAAACCAGGCGGCAGGCTTTAGTGCGATGCGGCTTTGCATATATAATGATGCTTTGAATAAACCCGTCATCAGTTAATTCCAAAGGAGTAAGCCAATGAGCCCCCGCTTATGCAAGATTCTTTTCAGCGCAATGCTGCTTCCCGGACTCGCGATCGCACAGGAAAGCGGTTTTATGGAAGATTATTCAATTCTCGGCACATCGGGTGAGTACGGCGATGCCGCGATGTACGTTGCGGCCAATACGCCGGAAAAGATGGCCAAATACAGCAAGGTCATGATTGACCAGCCCTGGATTTATCTGGACCCTGCTTCCAAGAGTAAAGGCATGAAGCCGGACACGATGACCACCATTGCCGAAACCTTACGGTCTGCTGTTTCTGAGGCTGTCAGTAAACAGTACGAAGTAGTCGAACAAAAGGGTGAGGGTGTTCTTTATTTCCGCTGGGCAGTTACCAATCTGTATCTGCAAAAGCCCAAGAGAAGCTTGCTGGCTTACACGCCCGTGGGTGCCGTTGCGAATGCTGCCAAAGATGGTTTGACTGACTTTGTCGGCAAGAACACGCTGGTCGACATGAGGCTGGAAGGCGAGTTGCGTGACAGCGTCACAGGAGAGTTATTTGTAGCCCTGACGATCGAGCGCGGGCAGAGGAAAGATAAGTCTGCAAAAATCAGCGAAGACCCTGCAACATGGGAAGAACTGTTTACTATTGGCACCGCCCTCGGCGAGCGATTTGGTTGTCGCCTGAACAACTCCCGGGTTGATGCGTCTAAACGACAGGATTGCACAAAGATACCATTGGGCAATTAGCAATCCCGCTCAGGCAGTCAGTTTCAGCTGCCTGGTGAAAATGTAGATAAAAGGGCCGGGTTGCCGGCTCTTTTATATCAGTCGGCGGTTGAGCCAATAAACGGGTATCCATCCTTGATCACCCAGTAAATGACACCCGCGTTAATCAATGGACGTTCTGGTGATCCTGGCCTGGCACCCGTGTTGATCAACGTGATCAGATCGGAGCTAACCGCGACATTTGAACTGAAATAACCGTGCCCTACCTTATCTGACTTGCCTTTGAACTCAATCAAATTAAGTGAAGAATTTTCCGCGATGTAATCCATCTGCTGTTGCGTGAGTTTCGATTTTACTTCGCTGCTCCCCATGTGTCCGACACGTGCCAAACTACCGTAAAGCCATTCCGAAATCCGAATCGCCTTGTCCCCGGGAGACGAATAAATCGTAGCCTGCTCAACGCCTGATATTGAATGTTCTGCTACTACCCGCTGCAAGATAACTTCGTAGTCGATATCCGGAGCAGCAAGAATGACATTGGCGATACGCAATTCCTTTGCAGGATCTTTTCCTTCGGCCATGATCTCCAGAACAATTTCCCGCATCGAATTAACCAGAACGTCTGTGCCCCTGCTGTGTGCGATGATGTGGATTTTCTGAATTTCTTCCATTCTCCCCAGTGACTTCAGAAATTGCTTGAGGTGGTAAATCGTAAATTCACTGGATTCACGATCATAGTTATAGCCGCGCAGACCCGAAATCCCTTCGTGCCCGGCTGGCCAAGTGTAGAGTATCGGCAAATGCTTACGTCCGAGAAAATGCCATAATTCAGCGAGTTGGTAGGCGGCATCGCTGAAGTCATTGTTATATCCATGAATGTAGATCACCACTTCCTTACGTGGCGCTTCAGCAAGAACTTCAGAAATTCTGCTATGCATACTGGCTTCTATCTCACGCACATCAGCCATGCGTTCCGGGGAGAACTGAATCTTGCCATCAACATAAGTTGCCGGGTGCGGTGTAGGTGGCAGACGATTTTCTTCGATAACTGGACCCATTTGCATTTCGAGCTTTATTGACCGCTTGCGCTGCAGGCTTTGAGTCGAGAACTCTTCCCATGACGGCTTGCCTTTGATGTTTATCACTGTCGTACCAAAAGCAAGAGAGGCAGATCGTCCACTGCCATACTCCAATTCGCCGTTTTCGTCCTTCCGTGGCTCACGGTCCGTGGCGTAGATGAGTTTCATACTGCTTTGATGCCAGTTTTCGGGGGTATCAGCAAATACCTGTTCCGCTGTCTGACCCTGGTACAGGTTGGGTGCCGGCATCAACGGCCGCGCTGTTGAACAGGCCGCCGTAAACATTAGAATAATGGCGAGCCCAAACATATTTTTTGCATCAATGGTTTTCATTTTTGAATTCTCGCTTCGTGTTAACTTAAGGGTATCACCAGTGGACTTGCACTCTTACCTGGACTATCAACGGGTTTTCATTACCGGCGATTTTGTCAGTCTTAACATGAATCAGATTGCTTTGAATGCGCAACTGATTGCCGGGGCCGTACCAGTTCAGGGCCAGCGTGGTGTTTTTCTCTGCACCACCAAGGACATCCAGGTCATTCAGGCCGATTGCCGAATAACGTAAAGCAAGTTCCCAGGCACCTCTCGACCTATCGGGTCTGATGCGCAGGAAGCGGCCTTGTTTATACTGGATTGACTCGCCGGTAATGACCCAGTTTGCCTGCAGGTAATAACCGTCAAAATTAATGTCTTTCTGATCTTCCTGGTTCCACTCGGTATAAAAGTACTCACCACGAATAGACCAGTTCTTGTGTGCGGCAGCCATTTCCACGCTAACTACGGACTGTGTGTCCACGTTGGAAACCGTGCCCGTATCCACCAGGAAAGTGTCGGTCACCCGGCTTTCAGGACGTGCTCTGTAACGGGCATCGCGGTCCATTGATTCGCGCACCGCTGAAACACCGACATGTGCCAGGCTCCAGCGCGTACGCTTTGGGTTTGTATATAGCCTGGCACCGTAGCCGAACTTACCGATTCCGTCGTTGAGGTTGGGACCAAAGGCGGTGAGATGCACACCCACTTTCTTGCGATGAAAATCCCAGCCTGCACCGAGTCTGCGGGCAAGACCGAAGGCTTCAGAGGGCAGGGGTTCTTCCATAAAGGTTCGCGCCAGCCTGGAGGTCTGATTGACCAGCGACAGAGCGACTTTCTGATTACCCAGTGTGATTAATCCGAACTTCGTTGAGAAGCGGACGTACATATCCGTGAAATTACTGTCACCGTCGGTCAGATCAATATCCAGCTTGGCAATCATGCCGTTGTCAAATAGCTTGATGATGCCGCTACGCAGACTGCGGAAATTGAAGCCTGAATCCCCTTTCAGCAATTCGGAATTGGAAAAGTTGGCGTACTCAAACTCAACGCGTCCGAAATGCAGCCAGCCCCTGTCACTCACATAAGGTATATCCTGCATTCTTTCGACGATGGGTGTAAAGCGATCGTACCATTCTGCTTCGACATCAGCAGGTGAGGGCTCTCCCTCTTCCTGCAAGGGCTGTTGACTCTCCGGGGGGGGCGAATCTTCTGAGCTTTCAGCAGACTCTTCCACATATTTATTCAGATCCAGGTTTTCGAGGACGGCTTCGCGCACATCTGCATTTTTTTCTTTTTGCTCTTTGAGCGCTTCGGCATCTGTCTTTTCAGCACCCGGGTCTTCAAGTTGCGCCTGGGACTCCCCTGGCTGGACCCTGGATTCATCCTGGGCCAACGCGGGGGAAACACCCAGTATTAATACCAGGGATAAGACGGGGAGCGTTTTATGAGCGTAATCGAGCATATTAACAAATGAAAAATCAGGCTCCCGGAAGCGAAAAGGCCACCCGTAAAAGGGTGGCCAGTTTCGGTATAGCTTCTGGCATTATTTCTTGCCAGGCTGCCCCAGAGAAAACACGCGTATCATTTCCACGGTTTCAGGTCTGAGATTCTCGATACCGGTATAGGGCATTGCATGAGGTAACGGCCGGTCCGGGTGCAGCTTTTTGTAAGCCATGTGTCGCATGATCATATTGGCGAACTGTCCGCCTGCCCATGGGCCATACTTGATGGAGTCCAGCGGTCTTTCTTCCCGCGGGTCGCGTGTCAGATCGAAGATATGTGCCGCGATTGGATTGGAGCCCGGCGGTGGCATATGCATCTTGTATTTATTCTTGACCACCGCCTTCAGCAAGTGGCCTTCATAAATGTGCACGAAATCGCGGCGCCCGTGTGTGTCACCCAGCAGTATCATGCTGCTCTGGTCCAGACCGTCGATCACCCGGTCAGTCGGGACCTCATCCATGGCGCCGGCAAATTTGGCGAATGTGGTGAACAGGTCTGATACGTGAATAATGTCGCTGGCAGTTGAACCCGCCTCAATCGCCGCAGGCCAACGAATATAGGCGTTGACACGCACACCACCTTCCAGTGAGTCGGCCTTGCCACCCCGGTACACCCGGTCTGACTGACCGGAGATTCCGGCATACTGCATGAATGGGCCGTTGTCACCCATCACCATTATGATGGTATTTTCGGCGATGCCCAGACGATCCACCTCTGCCACAATTTCACCAATCCACCGGTCGACTTCGACTATTGACTGGGCCACTGTGCCCCCATTAAGTGTCTCCGCCTCTGCGATATCAGACGGTATGAAAGTCAATGGAAACAACGGCCAGTAATTCAGAAAGAAAGGTTTGTCCTGTGCAGCCAGTTTCTGGAGCTGGTCAACGGCGTTGCGCTGATAACGCTCGTTCATTTCACGATAGTGCGTCTGCGTCCAGACCTCACCCGCTTCCAGGTCAATTTCATAAAGTTTGCCATCCCGCACTTCGACACCCGTCACCATGTGGCTGGGGTTGGTTACAAAAGTATTATCGAGAGTGTAAGTCTGTAACTGGGTGGTGGGATCAGAACCGCGAATCACATCGGCTTCCACTGCTTCAGGGGACATGATGGCCAATTGACCCTGCTGGTGAATAGGGAATTCAGCGTGCATAAATCCCTGGTTGTTGGCGTAGGCCTGTTCGATATCGCCCATGTGCCATTTGCCAACATGGGAGGTGAAGTAACCTGCTTCGCTCAGAACTTCTGCCAGGGTTATTTCTTCGCCAGACAGGCCGTCACCAGCAATGGTTGCTTTGGCCTCAACCAGGCCGGTTCGCACCGGGTAACGCCCTGTCATCATGGCTACGCGGGTCGGTGTGCAAGAGGGTTCGGTGTACATCCGCATCAGGGTCATGCCCTGTTTGGACAGGGCATCGATATTCGGAGTTGAGTAACCGCGTGAAATTGACAGGCCCGGTGTGCCAATCTCGCCGTAACCCAGATCGTCGAGCAGAATGTAAACAATATTGGGCGGTTTGCCGCCATTGGCTTTACGAAGGTCTGCCAGTCGTTTAGCAGTTGCCTCGTCATCAGATGCCCACTTTTCGCCGTTTTGGGCCTCCACGACATAGTATTCGGCATCATGAATTAAATCCTTCGCCAAGGCGGCCTGGGACATGAGTCCCAACGATAAAAGTGCAATCAGACTAGCTCTTAGAATCATGAATTACTCCTGAATTGGTATAGCTTCCCCACCCGGGGCTTTTGTAAGGTATTGAGGATTAGAGCGGCGATAAGTTGATGATTAGAACGTTGTCACTCTATGTTAATGCCCACTGCCGTTGGCAACGCCCAATATAATGATAGTACATTTTGCTTCTCTGGCGACGCAACGCACACAAAAATATTGAGCTTTCCCGGCGGTAGAGTTTGTTAACCACATAAAGTAACCTTGTTGAGAAGCATTTCGACATCCTTTTTTCGTCAATCTGGAATCATGACGCACTTTAATTCCAAAAACCCCGCTCCCCAGCTTATTTTCGATCGGAACTTCGATGACATCGGAATAATGGCTGAAGCGGTCGAATGGGATATCGATTTCCGGCAGATTGAAGCAGGCAAACTTCAAGCCCGCACATTGCTGTTGGCCGGGGCCGGACAAATGGTCATGCGCGTGGAGTTCAACCGAAAATTTCACCAGCGTGGCTGCCCTCCGCCCGGCATGATGACTTTTGGGTTTCCTGACCAGAAGGCTGGACCCTTACGTTGGAATGGCAAAGAAGCGCAGCCGGGGGCGTTGCTCAACTTTAATGATGGCAGGTTGGACGGCGTAAACCCTGGAAATTTTGGAGGCTACACCCTTTCTTTTGCCGAGGAATTGTTGCAAGAGGTTGCGGAATCTCTGAAGATTGACATTCCATCAAGCAACCAGGGCATCCCGTTTTGGAACCCGCGCAGTGCCGAGCACAACCACCTTCGCAGAACCCTGCGTTTCATTGAACGGGGCACCATAAACCCTGATAAATGCATACAGCACAGGGTGTCGGAAGCATTCAATATTGACCTGGCTGTTAGCATAGTACGTATTATTGGACGAGAGCACGCGCAAGCTGCCCAGAAGACTACTCCGTTTCGAGCCTCTGTTTTACGACGTGCACTGGAACTCATTAACGACACGAACCAGCCCCCCATGAGTGTTTCGGAGATCTGTAAAACAATCGGTACCAGTTGGTCCACACTGGAGCGGGCTTTCGCCGCAGAGTTCGGTGTGTCTCCCAAAGTATATTTGCAGTCAAGACGCCTCGCTTCGGTCCGGCAAGACCTGCTCAAGTCAGAGCCTGACACCTTGATCGTGGATATCGCAAATTGCTGGGGCTTTTGGCATATGGGGCGATTTGCAGCTGATTACCGCAAACAATTTGGCGAACTGCCTTCACAAACGCTGCAGCGCTTGCGATGATTTTCAGCTCAATTACATGCTTGGCAAGCCGTCCAACGAATAGGTAAGCTACAGTTCGGTCTTTGACGAATGCCATGAATTACAAACGACGAGAATTTATCGAAGCCGCTGCGTTTTCTGCGGCCACGCTGGCCATTGCGCCCGGGTGGGCAATGGGAAAAAGCAGGTCGGACTCCCGGTTGAGGCTGGGATTTATTGGGGTGGGCCTGAGGGGTACCTGGCACCTGGAAAATGCACTGAAGCGCGACGATGTGGAGATTGCCGCGATCTGTGACATCAATCCCGCCCGCCTGGAAATTTGCAGAGATCACATCGCAGCCGCTGGCCACAGAAAAGTCCGCGAATTCGGTGAGGGTGAATTCGATTACCGTAATCTTCTTGACATGAAGAGCCTTGATGCCGTCATCATTTCCACGCCGTGGCTGCTGCATACGCCGATGGCGGTAGATGCTATGCGCGCGCGTAAGTACGTTGGCGTGGAAGTTTCCGCTGCAACCACACTGGAAGAGTGCTGGGACCTGGTCAATACCCATGAAGCCACCGGTACCCACCTGATGATCCTCGAGAACGTCAATTACCGGCGTGATGTGATGGCCGTACTGAACATGGTGCGCCAGGGTGTGTTCGGGGAACCGGTGCACTATCGCTGTGGTTATCAGCACGACCTCCGTGCAGTGAAGTTCAATAATGGTGCGCAACCCTATGGCGGTGGCGTTGAATTTGGCGAAAAAGCGATGAGCGAGGCGCGCTGGCGCACGCAACACAGCCTGAAGCGAAATGCAGACCTGTATCCCACACACGGATTAGGCCCCATTGCGGCCTATGCGGATATCAATCGCGGCAACCGCTTTGTTTCCCTGACATCACATGCCACTAAATCGAGGGGCCTGCACGATTACCTGGCCAGGGAAGGGGGGCCGGACCACCCCAATTCAAAACTGCAGTGGAAACTCGGCGACGTGGTCACTACCACGATCGACACGGCCAATGGCGAGACCATCATCGTGACTCACGATACAAACCTGCCGCGGCCTTACTCGCTGGGTTTCAGGGTGCAGGGCTCCAGGGGCTTGTGGGAAGTCGACGGCAACAGGATTTATATCGAAGGAGTTTCCGAATCTCATAAGTGGGACGATGCTGATGCGTGGCTGAAAAAGTACGATCATCCCCTCTGGCAGAAATTTGGCGATGACGCCGAAGGCGCGGGGCATGGCGGCATGGACTTTTTCGTACTGAACGCCTTCGTGGAATCCGCCAAGAGAAACATCCCGCCACCGATGGACGCCTACGACGCGGCGGCCTGGAGCGCCGTGACACCATTGTCGGAAGTGTCCATTGCCAATAACGGTGAGGTACAGGATTTTCCCGATTTCACACGCGCGAAGTGGATTAACCGCAAGCCTTATGACTGGATCAAGAATACGTGGTAGGCCATTGATTGCTTCGAGAACCGGGTCATTGATTTGTTATACTTCTTCGCATGTACCGATTAATCTACAAAAGCCATTGCACCGGGACTGTTGACTGGAAGTTGGTTAACGAAATCATTGGTTCCAGTGAATCCCACAACAAAGATGACAGTATCACCGGGGTACTGCTGGCTACGGAAAGTCACTTCCTCCAGGTCATTGAAGGGGGATTTGAGGAGATCAATCAATTGTTTCTCAGAATTGCCCGGGATTCCCGCCACGAAGATGTGCAACTGATCAGTTTCAGTTGCGTTGAATCGCGGCTCTTCGGGGGCTGGGCGATGCACGGGATCGGTATCTTTGATTTCAACGCCGAACTGTCTGCATCTCTGGCTAAGAAATGGGGTGAAGAAGGCGGCGGCGTTCGTTTTCCGGTGCAGGAATGGCAAGCTCTTGCCCTGATCAACGACATACGGGCTTCGCAGTCCTGAGTTTCCACTGACTCCTGTTCCCTATCGGTGAATATTGTCGGCACGGCAGTTCTCCTGGTCATCACGTTGCTGGTGGTGCCTATCATCAGCTATGTCACAGGCACTTCTCTTGGCTCCCAGGAGTGGGCGGCGCTTGAATCTGTCTGCTGGGTTCTGCTGGTAGCGTGGGTCAGTTGTTTTTTGTTGGGGGAACTCACCGGCAACGTCAGCCAGGTGGACAAGGTATGGAGTTTGTTACCCATCGTATATGCGTGGATCGTGGCGGCTCATGGCGGTTTTTCAGCACGCTTGCTGCTGATGGCTCTGCTGGTAACAGCCTGGGGGCTAAGGCTGACCTATAATTTCTCGCGACATGGTGCTTACCGGCTTAAGTTCTGGACGGGGCATGAAGACTATCGCTGGCAGGTTCTCAGGCAGAAGCCTGAGTTTCAGCCAGGCTGGAAGTGGACCCTGTTTAACCTGGGCTTCATTTCCGGATATCAGAACGTCCTGATCATGCTGATGACTCTGCCCACCCTTGTTGCTTTGCAATATTCTGAAACACCGCTTGGGTGGCTGGATTTTCTGGCTGCAGGCCTGGTGGTACTGATGCTGGTCATTGAAACCATCGCCGATCAACAGCAATGGCGCTATCAGAGTGCCAAGAAAGCCCTGGTCGATGCTGGCCAGGAGCTCACGGAAGATTACGCCAGGGGTTTTTTGAACACGGGGTTATGGGCCTGGTCACGGCACCCGAACTACTTTGCCGAACAGGGCTTCTGGATCGCATTCTATTTGTTCAGCGTTGCTGCTTCGGGCCAGTGGATCAACTGGAGCGTCAGTGGCAGCATCCTGCTGCTTATCCTGTTTCGCGGCAGTTCGAATTTCAGCGAAGAAATCAGTGCCGGCAAATATCCGGCCTATGCGCAGTATCAGAAAACAGTACCCCGGTTCATCGGGTTCAGATCCCGCAATTCCTGAAGGCCGTTATTCAGGGCGGCGGAAGACCATGAAGTGCTGTTGGGGCAGGAAATCCGCGTTGGATTCCCATTCCAGCCCAATCGCCTGCATTTCTTTCCGGGCCTGCCGCTCAGTCATCTTGTGCAGGCGCTTGATCGGTATTGAAGCATCTTCGCCCCGGTATTCAACGAGAACCAGCCGGCCTCCCGGCTTGAGAGCCATAGCCATGGCTTCCCCCATCTCTCTTGGCCATGAGAACTCGTGGTAGGCATCGACCAGCAAAATCAGGTCGATACTGTTGGCGGGCAGACCTGGATCACGCTCCGTGCCCAGAACGGTCTCGACGTTTGTGGGGAAGCCCTCCGTTTTACGTGACTCGATGATATCCAGCATTTCCTGCTGGATGTCTACCGCCATGACCTTGCCTTCGGGAACCCGTTCGGCCATGCGGAAACTGAAGTAGCCAGTACCCGCACCGATATCTGCCACGGTGTCTCCGGGCTGCAGCGGCAGGTTTCGCACCAGCCTGCTGGTTTTCTCTTCCTGGTCCCGTTGCGGTCGCTCCAGCCAGGATGCACCCAGGTGACCCATCACATGGGAAATCTCCCTGCCCATGTAAATTTTGCCGATGCCGTCGCGGCTTGCTTCCTGGTAAGTGTATGCCCCTGGTTCCTGGGTGAAGCCTTGCCGCGGTGCGAGAGCCAGTATGATCAGCACAGCAATGACAGTTATCCACTGGCGGGATGGCGAAGTCACGGCGACTGGTGGCTCACCAGGATCATTTCATCGAGGTTGAAACCCAGGGAACGGGCCTGCTCTTTAAAAGCCTGCATGGTTTCGTCGCTGATTTCGGGGGTGCGCGCCAGCAGCCAGAGATAAGAAAGGTCCGGTCCTGAAACAAAAGCATAGTCATAGTTTTCGCGGTCCAGTTCGAAAACGACGTAAGAGCCATAAAAAGGCCCAAAGAACGAGACTTTGAGGTAACCCTGGTCTTCCTCCCCAACGAAGAAAGCCTTGCCTTCGGCTTCTTCCCACTCGCCTTTCTCTGCCGAGTAGCCGCGATTGATGACCTGCACGCCGCCACCATCCCGAAGGCTGTACTGGGCTGTCACGTTGCTCAGGCCGCGTTCAAAAGAATGATCCAGCCGCGCAATTTCATACCAGGTGCCCAGGTAGCGGTCGAGTTCAAAGTTCTTGACCGGCTTGACGCCATTGGGCATGCCCATACAAGCGGTCAGAAGCAACGGTATTGAGAGCATAAGTGTTAACAAGCTGTAATTTCGCAGTCTGGTCATGGTGATTTCCTTGGCAGAGTGGGTTACCACGGTATCGTGCTTCCGTCCCAGTTCAGAAACTGGCCGCTTTGATTCTCATCGATCCCTTCCAGTACGTCTAGCAGGCGTGCTGCGGTTTGACCGGGTGTGTAAAGTTTTCCCGCCTGGACATTCTTCTGAAACGGGCGGGACAGGCCGGTGTCGGTTGTGCCCGGGTGGATGGCGACAATCGCCGCCCGGGGGTATTTCAACCGGCATTCATTGGCCATTGTCCTGATGAACTGGTTAAGCGCCGTCTTGGAGGCCCGGTAGCCGTACCAGCCACCGAGACGGTTGTCACCAATGCTCCCGACCATCGCTGACAGCGCGGCAAACGTAAACCGCTGCTTGCGGCTCTGGGTAGGCAACAGCGCTCCAGCCACCATCAGCGGGCCGATGCTGTTGACTTCGAACAGGCGCAACAAGTGGTTTGAATTGCATTGGGCCAGGGACTTTTCCGGCACGATGTCTTCGTCGTGAAGCAGCCCGGCGGCATGAATCGCGAGATCGATACCGGCGGGTTGCAAAGCCAGTGAGCGGCCAAAAGCCTGCAGGCTGGTTTCGCAGGTGACATCCAGCGGCTGCAATTGTAGCTTTCCACCATATTTTTGGCCCAGCCTGGACAGTTCTGCCAGGTCGGCTTCAGGCCGATGGGTGGCGATGACCCTGGAAACTTCCGGTTTGTTGAGTTGGGCCGTTACCAACGCCAGGCCGATTCCGCGATTGCCGCCAATGACCAGGCGAATGCTCTGGGGCCGCCCGTTAAACCCGGGGTTATGCGGCATCTGAAATCCACCATTCGGGCGCCGGGCGGCGCGTCCAGCGCGCAAACTGATGCTTTTCACCCTGGTAATACGCGCGATATGCTGCGACCGCATTTCCACCGACCTTGTACTTATCCGGCATGGCCTGTGCAAATTCAGTCAGGCCCCTGGATTCATAACGGTGATGCAGGATGTCTCGGAGCACCCGGATCGAAGCATGATCGCGATCCTTGTCGTAGCGATAGCGATATTCACGATTCAAGGCATCCGCCAGTTCGGCCAGCCAAAGGAAGTTGTCATAGGAGCGATCCACCCAGTGAACGCAGGGATGCTGGCGGTGTGTCGACTTGTATGGTGTTTCGAAGCCACGTCCATTCAGAACCGTGCACAGGAGCTGTACGCTTTCAAGGATCATCTTGTTGACGTGCCGGTCACAGTGGTACTGCGCGCAGAGGGGGATGTCAGTGTCGAGTACAAAAATATTCATGTGCAGTTCCGGAATAAAGTAAACCCGGAGCAGGTAAGCGAAGCACAGTGGCTCACCTGGTCCGGGTTAAAGGTGCACACGAGGGGGTGTGTGCGGGGTTGCCAGTCAGGCAGGGATCAGTTGGGTAGTATCACCGTGTCAACAACATGGATAACACCATTGCTGGCTCCAATGTCGGTTGCGACGACGCGGGAATCATTGATGAAAACAGCCTCATCGACGACCCGGATGGCCACGTCAGAACCGTTGGCGGTTGTGGCTGTCTGCAGGGTCACTACCTCGGCGGCGGTCACTTTACCAGCCACCACGTGATAGGTCAGGATTTCGACGAGCTTGTCCTTGTTTTCCGGCAACAACAGCATTTCCACCGTTCCATCGGGCAGTTTGGCGAAAGCTTCATCGGTCGGTGCGAAAACCGTGTAAGGGCCATCAGACTTCAGAGTTCCGACCAGGCCACCAGCTTCCAGCGCTGCGGCCAGGGTGTTGAAAGAACCGGCGGCTACTGCCGTGTCAACGATGTCAGATTGCTTTTTGCCATAGTTACCGGCAAACACGTCGGTGGCCAGAAGCAAAAGGGCTGCCGCAAAGGCAGTGAAGATCGAAATTTTCATTTTGCGTTTCAAAAGCATGATCGTGTACTCCATAGGTTGAGCGTCTAATGTATAGGTAATGTATAGGAAATGCAAGCTTTATGTATCAATAAAAGCGAATTATTTTAAAAAAGTATAAAATTCGTATAGATATAAATGAAATAGAGAATGATGAAGTAAGCCGAGGCTTCAGGATTTCAGATGGCGGCCGCCATCCAGGTGGTGTATCCGGCCGGTGACGTAATTGCTCTCAAGCAGGTAATCGACGGCCCGTTGAAATTCGTCCAGGCCACCCTCGCGGGGAAGCAGGCTTTTCTGCAGAGCCTTTTCCCGGTAGGCGTCATCGTCGTGTTCATTGAACAGCATCAGCGCCGGCGCAATGCTATTGACCTTTACGTTTGGAGCCAGCCGGGCTGCAAATGACAGGGTCAGATTGTCCTGGGCTGCTTTGCTGGCCGCATAAGCAATGTGTTTTGTGCTGCCACGGCTACTTACATAGTCGCCGACGTGGATGATGTCAGCCTGCACTGCCGAAGCTGCTTCAAGCAGGGGAGCCAGGCCAAGGTTGAGTTGGTAAGGGGCGTTGACATGAACCTGCATCATGCGCTGCATGATTTCGCCGGGTGGCGGACCGGCCGAGTCCGGCACCCAGTCCGAAGCATTGTGAATAATGGCCCTGAGACTGGAATGGCGGTTAACGATGGTCTGAATAAGCAGGTCGATTTGCGGTTCATCGAGGAAATCACAAACATGCAGCTCGGCGCCCTTTGCTTTCAGATCACCCAGGCTGCTTCTCTCCGTTCGAAACGTGCCTATGACAGGAATGCCCCTGCCCAGAAAGGTCCGGGCAAGGTGCAGTCCCAAGCGCTTACCAACCCCGGTGATAAGGATTGGATCACTGCTCACGGATTAAGGAACTCGGCCCGGGTGTGGATGTTCTCCTTGAAGCAACCCCCCAGGGCCGTAGTGCTGGTCTGGGAATTCGTGTCCATCACGCCGCGGGATTTGACGCAGTAGTGGGTCGCATCGATGCTGACCGCCACGTCTTCAGTTCCCAGTAAGGCCTGCAATGCAACCAGGATCTGGCGGGTCAGGCGTTCCTGCACCTGGGGCCTCTGACCGAAAAAGCGGACAATCCGATTGATCTTGGATAAGCCGATAATCTTGTCCTTCGGTATGTAAGCCACTTTTGCTTCACCGTCGATTGTGACGAAATGATGCTCGCAGGTGCTGGTCAGATCGATCCCCCGGATTTTCACCATCTCGTTGGCGCCCATTTTGTTCTCGATCAGCGATAACTTGGGAAATTGGCTATAGTCCAGACCGGAAAAGATTTCATGAACGTACATCTTGGCGATGCGGTGAGGCGTCTCCGCCAGGCTGTCATCACTCAGGTCCAGGCCGAGGGTTTCAACCACGTCCGCCATCAGGCCGCGAATGCGTTGATACTTCTGTTCCGGGCTCAGCCCGGTATCAATCATGGGGGTTTCCAGGCCAAGACCGGTCAGCGTGTCCCGGACCAGGATGGCCTCGGGGCTCAGTGCGATCGGTTCCGTGCCAGGATTCTTTTTCAGGTAAACGGGGTTGGGGCTCATGAAGCTTTCTCCAGTAAATTAATGTTTTGATCAGTATTCGCGCTGTACTCGAGCGTCAGGGAAACGGACTCCGCGAATCTCAGTGCATGGGGTTTGTCGATGGTCACGCTCGCATGGGTGACTTCAGTATGGTTGCTGCAGGTGGCCAGAACGTCGGCGGCGAGTTTTTCAAGCAGCAGAAAACGACCTTCTTCCACGAGGCGAATGACTGCCTTGGTGATGGTCTTGTAGTTCAGGGCGCCTTCCACCTGGTCATCCAGAATGGCCGGGCTGGGCAAGTAACTGATCTGCATGTTCAGTACGACATCCTGCTTCTTTACACGTTCCTCGGGATTGAAGCCGATGAAGGTTCGCAGGCGCAGGTTCCTGATGTTGATGGTAGCCCGGTCAAACGGAAGCCCGTGTTTCGCCCGGTTGAATGTTTCTGGCATGAGTAAAATCTCCAAATTATGTACAAGTATAAGAAATATGTTTATTTCAATAGGAATAACTGTACAATAGTTATACATTTTGTACAAACATATTTGGGATTTTTATCAATCATGGATTTACACAAACACTCAGGGTCAACGGCCTCATGCCGGTCGGAACGCCCCCTGACACGCGATCTGATGGACCGGCTGATCCTGCCAGGTGCGCTCGGTTTTACACGGTTTGGTTACGGAATCAGAAGACGCTCGTGGTCCCCCCTGCCGGAATTTCCCGAGAAACGTGTGGCCGTGGTCACCGGGGCAACGTCCGGCCTTGGGCGCGTGGTGGCAGAGCAACTGGCCGCTTTGGGCGCCCGGGTCATACTGGTGGGGCGCAGCCGGGAAAAGCTCGATACTGCGGTCGCGGAAATCTCGCAGACGACCGGCAGCGACAGACTCCATACTGAAGTGGCTGACCTCAGTCTGAAGGTCGAGGTACGCGACCTGGCCAACCGTTTGCTGCAGAGAGGGGAGGCCATTCACATCCTGGTCAACAACGCGGCTGTGCTTCCACTGGAACGGGAATTGACGTCGGAAGGGCTGGAGACTGCTTTTGCAACGGACCTGCTCTCGCCATTCATGCTGACCGAATTGCTGATGCCACAACTGCGTGGCTCGGCACCTGCCCGGGTGATCAATGTACTCTCCGGCGGAATGTACCTCAGTGGCATTGATGTTGATGACCTGATGAATGAGAAAGGCAGCTATGATGGCAGCCGCGCCTATGCACGAGCCAAACGTGGCCTGATGATCCTGACAGAGCATTGGGCGGACAGGCTGGAGGGAACGGGTGTGACGGTTAACGCCATGCATCCGGGTTGGGCTGATACACCAGGCGTGCGTCGTTCATTGCCTGGGTTTCACAAACTGACACGCACCGTATTGAGGACACCGGAGCAGGGCGCTGATACCATCGTCTGGCTGGCAGCCGCCCCCGAGGCTGCCCGGCACACCGGAAAGTTCTGGCTGGACCGTGAGCCGCACCTTTCCGCCATATTCCCCGGTACAGCCGGAAACGAACGACAACGTAAGCAATTAATCAAAGAGCTTGAGCGGTTGGCCGCATAGCTCAAAAAGGAGGATCTGATGAAGTTTTTAATAACCCTGATTACCACCGTGTTCTGCCTGCCGGCGTTTGCCTGCGACAGCGATCTGCTGAACCAGGATTTCCGTCAACTCGCATCCGAAGATGAGGTCAACCTCTGCGAAGCTTATGAAGGAGATGTCATCCTGGTTGTCAATACGGCCTCCAAGTGTGGCAACACACCCCAATATGATGGTCTCGAAGACATGTATGAAAAGTACAAGGGCCAGGGCTTTGTTGTGCTGGGATTTCCTTCCAATGACTTCATGGGCCAGGAGCCCGGGTCAGAGGAACAGATTGAGGAGTTCTGCCGGCTGACTTACGGCATCGAGTTTCCCATGTTCGAAAAAACCTCGGTAAAGGAAGGGGATGCTCATCCCTTTTACGTCTCTTTGGCTGACTCTGCCGGCACGTACCCCACCTGGAACTTTCACAAGTACCTGATCGGCCGGGATGGAAAAGTCATCCGGGAGTTCAGCCCCAGGACCAAGCCGGACAACAAGGAACTGGTAGCTGCGGTTGAAAGCGCCCTGGGGAATTAAAATCTCAGTTTCAGGGCCGATGGTTTAAAGAGCGTTATGCATGTTCTAGAATGAGTCGCTCTCAGCAGGATGTAAATTAAAATCATCTGATGATCAGGTTTGTTTTCGCTCTGCTTATAGCCTTGTCTGCAAACGTTTTTGCAGACAAGGCCTGGCAGTTTGAGACCGGCGGTATGGTCACCGCCCGCGCCGTTGTTTTCCAGGGTCGTATTTATGTCACTGGCGGAACGAAACTGTATGCGCTGAATCTTGAAGGTGAACAGCACTGGGACTATGACGCCGGGGCTGCTTCGTTCAGCGGTGTAGCGATAAGTGGAAAAACGGTGTTCATGCTTGCCGACAATGGCCTGCATGCACTTGATCTGGACGGCAAGCTCCAGTGGCGGTTCGAAACCCAGGACAGTGCGCTCAAAGTTGAAGGCAAGACCATGGGCTGGGGCGAAGGCATGTTCGTCGATCCCTGGGCCTTTTACCGGTCTGTTCCTGTATTTGCCGGGGGGAAAATTCTGTTTTCAAACGCCCGGGGGACCTTTGCGCTGAACGCAGCCTCTGGTGAGCAGTTGTGGTACACGAACACCGGAATTACGCATACACAACCGGCCATTCACGGGGATATCGTGGTGGTGGGAAGCTGGGATAATTACCTGTATGGACTGAACCTGGAAGATGGCTCCGAGGTATGGAAAGTGGCCTCCCGTCTGCCTGGCGGAGCCATGGCCGGCTGGCTGGGTTGGGAAGGGTTCAACCTTGACCCCGTTATCCACAAGGGCATTGTCTATGCGGGAAATCGCGGCACTCACTTTTACGCGATTGATGCGAAAACAGGCATCGAACAGTGGAGTTCAAAACACCCATCATCCTGGATTGGTTCGCCGGCGATCGTTAGCGATGAGGTCGTTTATTTCGGCTTGTCCGATGGTTACTCCCTCAAGGGTCTGCAAACCCGTATGGGCAACCAGGTTCTCCTGTTCCGGAATAATTTTTATAACTTTGCCCAGCCTCAGGTAAATGGCAGCCACGTGTTCATGGCCAGCCTGTCGGGTGAGCTGTTTGCGATCGAAAAGGCAACCGGGCAGGCCAGGGAACTGTTCGCCACCGAAGCCAGCCGTAAAAACCTCGCCGAATTGTTGGCTCCCACGGGTGGGATGAAACCGTATTACACAGCGCGTGATGGATATTCCCACGAAACCGCTTCCAGGGACGTGCACCGAATGCTGACCAAGCTCAACAGCCTGCTGAGCCTGACCCTGGCGGATGGTGTGCTGTACGCAGGCAGCGCCAACGGCACGCTTTACGCGATACCTGTTCGCTGATGGTCAGGCCGGAGCTATCAGTTCTTGTCACGGGTGCGGGAAGCGGAATAGGCCGCGCCATCGCGGAAGCCTTCATTGCCGAGGGTTGTGCTGTTCATATCTGCGATATCGATCCCGCTGCCGTCGACGATTTTCTGTCGTCTAATCCAGGCGCTACGGCATCCGTTGCGGATGTCAGCCAGTTGGAGGATGTTGACCGTACGGTTGCAGAAATGCGTGCACATACGGGCACGCTGGATGTCCTGATAAACAATACGGGCGTGGCCGGTCCGATCGCGGCGGTAGAGGATATCGATCCCGCAGACTGGGATCACACCATCGCTGTCGACCTGAACAGCCATTTTTACTTCACCCGTAAAGTTGCACCGGTGATGAAAAAAGCAGGCAGCGGATCCATCATCAATATTGCATCCAGCGCTGCTTTTTATGGCTGCCCTCTGCGTTCACCCTATTCGGCGAGCAAATGGGCCATACTGGGGCTGACCAAAACCTGGGCGATGGAGTTGGGTCCTTACGGAATCCGGGTAAACGCGATCTGTCCGGGCAGTGTGGACGGAGAGCGGATCAGGGGCGTGATTGAACGTGATGCCAGCGCCCAGAACAAAAGCATGGAGGAGATTCGCCTGAGCTACCTTAAGCAGTCCTCTATGCGGATCTTTGTCGACCCGGAGGACGTCGCGAACCTCGCATTGTTCCTGGCGTCCGATAGAGGTGCAAAAATTTCCGGCCAGGCGTTGGGCCTGGACGGCCACACGGAATCTTTTTCTGTCGATCTGAAATAAGCAGGGGGTAAGTCGTGAAAGCTGCATGGTTTGAATCATTTGGAGATGCCAGGGACGTATTAAGCCTGGGCGAACTGGAATTGCCTCACCCTGGCCGCAGTGAAGTGCTCGTAAAACTGGAGGCTTCCGCCGTGAATCCTTCCGACGTCAAGAAGCGGGCCGGTTCCATGCCTGATTTACTCGCTGACGGCCGGGTCATCCCGCACAGTGACGGGGCGGGTGTGGTCGAAGCGGTGGGTGATGGAGTGACGTCGCTCAGCCCGGGGCAACGGGTCTGGGTCTACCAGGCACAGCACGGACGGCGGCTGGGAACGGCGGCTGAATGTGTCTGCCTGGAAGAGCGGCGTGTCGTGCCGTTACCGGACCAGGCATCGTTCGAGGTCGGGGCGTGCCTGGGCATACCGGCCATGACGGCTCATCGCTGTGTATTTGCCGACGGCCCGGTCAGCGAAAAATCTGTGCTTGTCACCGGCGGGGCCGGCCGGGTCGGTTACTACGCCACCCAATGGGCGGCAGCGGCCGGGGCCAGAGTGACAGCCACTGCCAGCAACGGCGATGACGAGAAAGCCTGCCTGCAGGCGGGCGCCAGGGCCGTGGTCAATCACCGCGAAAAAGAGTGGGCGGCAGCAGCGTTGGCAGCCAATGACGGCAGGAAGTTTGACCGTGTGATCGATGTAGAATTCGGTAAAAATCTCGATCAGGTACTGGAACTGATCGGTGTCAGCGGGACCATCGCCACGTATTCATCATCGCAGGACATGCAGCCCGTCATCCCGTTTTACCGCATGATGTTCATGGACCTTACGGTTCGGCTGGTGATTGTCTATGACATGCCTGAACGGGCCAAGCGGGAAGCGATCAGTGATATCACGGACGCCCTGGAATCAAACCGGCTGACGCACCGGGTCACACGGGTCTTTCCGCTCTCTGAAATTGCTTCCGCTCACGAACTGATCGAGCAGGGTGGTGTGCGTGGCTGTGTCCTGGTGAATCCAGCAGGATAGATCTGCTCACCAGCCATCAAAATGACAACACGCGAAGTTTGCCTGTGCGCACCCGGACTTCGTGTAATTCTCCTTCGAAAACGGACTGGGCGGCGGCTGTCCGGGTCACGGGCACACCGGTGTCTCTGCCGGTGTCCATTGTTTCACCCAGACCGGCGGGAATCGAGATGGTCCGCTCTACACGGCCCTGCGCCAGCAGGGTTCCGTTGCTGAAAATCGAAATAGAGCCGCCTTTACCGATGCCGCCACCGTCGTATTCGAAACGAAACTCCACTTCCTGGAGTCCTTGTTCCAGGGCTGAATCGGATTCCACGACAAAGCGGTCCTCCGGCCGCAGCGAGAAAGCATGGTAGGCCACGGGCCGCCCCTGATCGAGGTAAAAACTCCACCCCCCGAACCAACTGCCTGCCGAGAGGATTACGCCGTTGGCTGCTTCAGCAGGCGTAATCCGGGCGGTTACTGAAAAATCCCTGGCAAACAGGGGCGGCGCGGCCGCCCACATGACAGAAACCTGCTTGCCGCGAAAAATCGATTCTTCACTGGTGCGCCAATAACGGAGAAATCGCTCCCAGGCCCTGGCGGCTCCGCGCCGGTCATCCAGTGGCAGGACGTTGTTCTGTTCGGCCTGCTCCCACCACAATGCCCGCATTGCATCGAGTTTCCCGGGATTCCCGGCCGAGACATCGATGGCCTGGCTGAAGTCGCTGTCCAGGTGATACAGCTCCCACTGATAATCGGTTAACGGATTGCCGCCCGGGTAATCCTGTTTCCAGGGCACCACGACAGGCTGTGTGCTGGCCATCCAGCCGTCGTGATAAATCGCCCGGTTTGCATAGAGCTCGAAATACTGGGTTTCTCTGCCGGGCGCTTCCGCCTGGTTGAAGGACGGCAGCATGCTGATGCCATCGATGCGTTGCTGTCGTATGCCGTCAACCAGCTCAGGCGGTTCAATGTTCGTCGCATCGAGCACTGTGGGCAGTATGTCGATCACGTGGTGAAACTGGTCACGGACCTCCCCTGTTGAATTGATACCCCGTGGCCAGGACACGACCAACCCGTTACGCACGCCTCCAAGATAGGAACCGACCGCCTTGGTCCACTGAAATGGCGCATTCATCGCCCAGGCCCAGGCGGCGGGATAGTTCTGATACGAATCAGGTCCGCCCATTGAGTCGAGCATGCTGACTACCCAATCTTCCGGCTCTTCCACCTGGTTGGCCATACGCCCGATTTCATTATAATTGCCTTCCAGCCCGCCTTCGGCGCTGCCGCCGTTGTCACCCTGCACGAACAGGATCAGCGTGTTTTCAAAATCACCACTTTCTTTCAGCTCTTCGATGATCCTGCCGATCTGCCGGTCCTGGAAAGCCAGGGTCGCGGCGAACACTTCCATGTAGCGCGCCGCAATCCGCTGTTGTCGCGGCTCCAGGAAATCCCAGGCGTGCATTGCATCAGGTCGCGGCGTCAGTACTGAGTCCGGTGGAATCACGCCCTGCGCTTTCTGCCGCTCGAAGGATTCTTCGCGCATCGCATCCCAACCCTGGTCGAAGCGCCCTTTGAACCGCTCGATCCATTCCTGCGGCGCCTGGTGGGGTGCATGCGCGGTTCCCGGTGCGTACCAGATCATCCAGGGCTTTTCGGGTGCGGCAGCTGACTGGTTGCGCAACCAGCGGATCGCATCATCTGCCAGTTCCCGGTCCAGGATGAAACCCGGTTCGTCTCCCAGGCCTTCAACCGGCTGGATTCCCCGGAACAGGCTGGGGTGGAACTGGTCCGTGTCTCCCCCGATGAAACCATAAAAATACTCAAACCCAAGCCCGGTCGGCCACAGGTGAAACGGTCCGGCCGCGCTGCTGTGCTCGTCCGGGACGTTGTGGTGCTTGCCGAGAAAAGCAGTGTTGTAGCCATTTCCGGTGAGGATACGACCCACGGTAGCGGCACTTCGCGGGATAGCACTGGCGTAACCCGGGTAGCCGGTTGCCAGGTTGCTGATCATCCCGGTTCCGGCCATGTGTGCGTTCCTGCCGGTCAGCATCGCTGCCCGCGTGGGGGAGCACATGGCGGTGGTGTGAAAACGGTTGTAGATCAGTCCACCTTCTGCCAACTGGTCAAGCGAAGGTGTCGGTACCGGGCCACCAAACGTGGATGAAGAAGCAAACCCGACATCATCGGTCAGAACCAGAAGGATATTCGGTGCACCCGCAGGCGGTGACGGAGCTGCAGGGTAGTCCGGACTGGATTGCCTGTAGGTCCGGCCGATGGTGCCGCGAAACTCCGGCGGTAGTTTCGGCAGGTTGACCGTCGAGGCCGTGGCTGCCGAATATTCAGGAATGAACGCCGGGGCGAATACCGGACCGAAACGAAACCAGCCGTAACCCAGCAGGATGCCCAGGCCAATCAGCACCAGGTATTTGATCGTAGTCTTGATGAACATCTTCCTCATTTCATTGCGTGGAAGCCAGTGCTTCCGGGTCGCCACAAGCCTGAGCCAACTGCTGCGTGTTGCGGGGTAGGGCCCGCATGACACTGGCGGCCTGTATTTTGAAAGCAGGAGAAATCTCCAACCCGGCGCTCTTCAGGCCCCGGGCCGTCCAGGTGTTACAGGTATTGAACAGATAATACTCACCTGTGCCCTTGAAAAACACGCTATTTTCATCCAGACCGTCCTGGGAAAAGATGATGTCTCCTGTATCAGTCTGAGCGAAACTGTTTTCAATGAAACGGACCAGTTGGGCATAGTGTTGCCTTTCCAGGCAGAGCGTCTCGACTTTGGATTCAGGAAAGTACAATCCGGGTTCGATCGGAATCGGTTGTGCGTAGACGATGGCGTCCGTCGGCCAGAGTACCGCCCGCAGCGTGATACCAAGAGTCTTGTTCTCAGTCTGGTAATAAGCCCTGTCGCCCCAGCCAAATTCGATGTAGGGCGTGTCGCCAAAACGGTCATGCAACCCGGGGATGCGGGACTGGATGGTGGTCGAAGGAATAACGAACCCGGTGTGCCAGCCGTGCCTGACTACATATACTGTGGTTGCTGAAGGGATATGAATCCCGGATGTTATGACGACATGGGGTTGTGTGGAACAGGCAGTAAAGAGCAGGAAGGAAATGGCGACGCCAAGATATCTCACCCTGGTAAATCTCCAATAACCATTCAGGATTAACCAGTATAAGTCACGTCATCGTGGATGGGTATCCGGGACTTCGTTATGTGCAAGCAACAGGCCGGGAAAAAGCCGAAGTACATTGACAGCATTTATTGGCGTAAACTATTGAATACGAGCTCTGTTCCTGGATGTGCTTATGAATTTTCCCGAAATATTGGGTGACTTGAAAAATACTGAAGAATTTCCGCCCCAGACAGTCATTTTCACAGAAGGCGATCCGGCTGATGTCCTGTACGTTGTTCTTTCAGGAGAGGTAACCCTGACACTGCATGGCAGCGTCCTTGGCACGGAAGAAGAGGGCGGCATCATTGGAGAGATGGCCGTGTTGGATGCGGCCACGCGAAATTCTACGGCTACCACGACCGGTCCGGTCCGGCTGGCCAGGCTGGATCGCGAACAACTCCGCTCCCTGATCAGCGGAAACAGCGAATTTTCAATGCATGTCCTGGCTGTGCTGGCCAATCGGCTACGCGCGGTCGACCAGTACATAAGCAACCGGTTCGACAGGGGTTAGAGCGCCAGCCATGAATTTACTGGACATATTCGAAAACTCAGATGACCTGGCGAGGTTTCCTGCCGGTGGGATAATCCTCACTGAAGGTCAGGAAGGCAACAACATGTACGTAGTGCTGGACGGCGAAGTGACCATTTCGCTGAAATCCAGGTTGCTGGCGACCGCGAGAGTGGGGGAAATCGTGGGTGAGATGTCCATGGTCAGCAGCAACCTCCGCAGCGCCACGGTGACGGCAAAAACAGATTGTGTGCTGGCTTCAATCGATCAGGCCAGTTTCGAGTCCCTGCTGAAACACGTACCGGAATTTACCATTCACATCATGAACGTGCTGGCGGACCGGCTGCAGAACGCCTTTGAAATGATCGAAGAGTAAGAGGCGGTTAAGGCGCCTGGCCCAGACGGCCAAGCCAATTATCTGCGAGACTGAGCCACTGGCTGGTTCCGTCTTCGTCACGACCCGGGCCAAAACCATGTCCCCCGCGTGCGAACAGGTGCATTTCTACCTCCACCCCGTTTTCTTTCAGGGCCTCGGCGTAAAGCGTCGATTCGGTGAAATGACACGTTTCGTCATCATAGGAGTGCACCAGGAAAGCGGGCGGAGTGGTTGAATCAACGCGTTCAAGAAAGGTCTGCTCCTCGATTTCGGCCGGAGTCATCGCCCGATGGTACAGCGTGTCTTCCAGCCACTTCCGATTTTCGGCTGTCAACCGGGTTACACCATAAATCAGCATGGAGAAATCAGGATTTTCATTAGCATCCGGTGAATGGCTGAGACTGACGGCTGTTGCAAGGTGGCTGCCGGCTGAAAAGCCCATGACGCCAAATTTGGTGGCCTCAAATCCCGGTTCCTGTTGCTTTTCGCGCAAGATTTTCAATGCGCGGCGGACGTCGGCTATGGGTACCAGTTCCGGCTTGGTGGCTGTCTGGGGATTGGGGAGCCGATATTTCAATACCGCTGCGATAGTGCCCGTTTGGGCCAGCGTTTCGGCAATTTCGTAGCCTTCGTGGTAGACCGCTTCGGCCTCGTAGCCGCCACCTGGCAGGATAACCACTGCCACACCGTTTAGATCACCGGCAGGAAGGTACAGGGTCAGGGTGGGATTAACGACCTGGTAGGCACAAGTGACTCTCCAGCACGGCTCTTCATATTCCTCCAGCGTGTGCGGTTTGTAAAAAGGTGGCTGTTCTTCGCCCCAAATCGGGATGACTTCCCGGGCTGGCGTAACCGGGCTGAAAATCGCCAGCATCAGGCTGATTGACAGCAGGATAATCCGGCGCGGGGATTTCATTTTAAAACTTCTGCGGCACTACCCGCCGTTGGGAAAGATCGAGCTGATCGTCGTATTGCTTGCTCATGTCGCGCTCACCCAGTTCCACCTCTTCCATTTCAAGGTCTTCGTAGGGAATCTGGCTTAGGAAGTGTGAAATACAATTCAGACGGGCGCGCTTCTTGTCATCGGCTGGAACGATATACCAGGGCGCATGCTGGGTGTCGGAGGCAAGTAACATGTCATCCCTTGCCTGGGAATAATCAAACCAGCGGTTGAACGATGCGACATCCATTGGACTCAGTTTCCATATCTTGCGCGGGTCTTCGATCCGGTCCCTGAAACGTTTCTCCTGAACATCTATGCTGGTGTCGAGCCAGTACTTGATCAGGATGATGTCGGAGTTGACGATGGTGAGTTCAAAGTTGGGAACGAACTGGATGAACTTGACATACTGCTTCCGGGTGCAAAAGCCCATCACCCGCTCGACGCCGGCCCGGTTGTACCAGCTACGGTCAAAAATGACGACTTCACCTGCGCCCGGGAAATGGTTGATATAACGTTGGCTGTACATCTGGGATTTTTCCCGGTCCGTAGGAGCCGGCAGTGCAACGACACGGAAAATTCGCGGGCTGACCCGTTCGGTCATGCGCTTGATCATGCCACCCTTGCCGGCGGCGTCCCGGCCCTCAAAAACGACGATGACCTTGAGGCCTTTTTCCTTTACCCAGAGTTGAAGCTTGACCAGTTCACCCTGTAACCGCTCAAGTTCCTTTTCATAGACCTTGTCCGATAACTTGCCGGTTTTTCCTTCTTTGTCCTTGCCCATTCGCCTGTCTCCGTATTGCTTTACCTGTTGAATCTACATGAGACAGTGCCTGACGTACAGGCGGCTCACCAGACCAGGGTTTGCATCGCACGTGCGGGGATGGTCAGTTTGGATTCGCTGGAACCCACGATGAAGTTGTACTCAATTTCCATGTCACTCTGGTTCATGATGATGGTAGCGACGCTCTGGTCATCATTGATGAAAGAGGTGGCCAGTAAGTGGCTTCGGCTGGTGGTGGTGCTGACCCGCCGGGCACCCGGCCTGATGAACCTTGAAAAATGGCCAATGTAGAAATAGGTCGGTGTGTAGATCAGTTCACCGGTTTCGGTATCCCCGTGAATCGGCGCGAAACAGAAATTGCCCACGTGGTTCGGTCCGCCGTTTTGATCCAGCAGAATGTTCCAGTCGGTCCAGCCAACCGTCCCGGCGTTGAAATCGTTGATCATCGAACGCCCGTACCGTTCGGCATTCGGCCAGTGCTGGTAGCGGTCTGCTGAAAATTTCTCGTTGGTGCCTTCGGTAAAAATCAGCTTTTTGTCGGGATAGGATTGGGCAACATTACGCAGGTTTTCATGCATGGTTTCACCGCCGGCCCATGTTTCATACCAGTGAAATCCGATTCCCCACGCGTATTTAGCGGCCTCCGGGTCTTCGAATATGGTGTTGGCGCGGTGGCTGATCAGGTCGCGATTATGGTCCCAGACGATAATTTTCTTATCGCCCAGACCCTCTTTAACCATGGTGGGGCCCAGGTGGTCACGCAGAAAGTCCCGTTCTTCTTCGGCGGTGTAGATTGAAGATTCCCAGATCTGTACTGCCATTGGTTCGTTCTGAATGGTAATACCCCAGATCGGAATCCCCTCTGCCTCGTAAGCCTTGATGAAACGGGTGTAATACCTGGCCCATGCATCACGGTACTCGGGTAGCAGTTTGCCACCGTGCAACATGTCTTTGCTGTCTTTCATGAAAGCAGGGGGGCTCCAGGGGCTGGCATAGAGCAACAGTTCGCCGCCGGCCGCTTCGATGGATTTCTTGATCAGCGGTATTCGAAATTCCCGGTCGTGCTCGATACTGAACGTTTCCAGGTCAGCATCACCCTCCTCGATGTAGGTGTAACTGCCACTGGAAAAATCAGCACTGTGGATGGTGGTGCGGGCCAGGGTGTAGCCAATTCCATCTTTGGGATCGAAGTAGGCGCGCAGCAACTCGTTCTGCTTTTGTTCTGGCAGCCTGGCAAAGACTTCGGCGCTGGAGTCAGTAATCGCCCCGCCAATGCCCAGGAATTCCTGGAATTTCTTTTCGGGGTTCACAAAAACGGACACTTCGGACTCGGAGGGCTGATCGGCGTGACCAAAACGGTAATTTCCGGTCTGACTGAGATGAAGATCTGTATCCATCGCTGTCGTGTAAACGCTGATGGTCCGGTGATCTGGTGACCAGGCACCGGTTTCCGCCTGCGCAACGGCGCTCCAGCAACACAGAGAAATAGCAATCAGGGTGGGTATGGCATGTCTCATCATCGTATATTCCACATCAGGGGATCTTCAAGACGGGTCTGAAGTTTAGGGTAGCGCTTCTGGTCTGGATTGAAAACACGGTAAACTCCCGATCGAATGTAAACGTTATCATAATTGCTTTAATGAACAAGGGTGAAGCAGGAAAAAAATGCGGGCTTTGGAAGCTAAGCGAGCCATCGTAACCTTATTGCCGGACGACGGCTTTTCCGGTTCGTTACTCGGGCGGGCCTGGTTACCGGCTTCGGTAACCGGTTCCGTTGCCGGACCCGCTCCGGTGTGGGTTACGGATTCGGGCGTTTACGACCTGTCTCCTGTCGCTCCGACTGTCGCCCAGTTGCTTAACGATGGTTTTTCCCGGGCAGTCGTGAATCTCCCGACTCTCCGGAGAGTCGGGGCGGTCGCAGAGCTTGCTTCCAACTCCGATACATCTCCCGATCCAGAAATTCCATGCTTCCTTTCACCGTTCGACGTACAGGCGATAAAGGCCTGTGGCGTGACCTTCATGTGCTCCATGCTCGAGCGGGTGATCGAGGAGAGGGCCGAAGGGAATGCAGACAAGGCAGCGGCGGTTCGTGACCGGATCAACGACCGGATCGGTTCCAATATCAATGACATCAGGCCTGGATCGGCAGAAGCCGGGGAGCTTAAATTGATCCTGCAGCAGGAAGGGCTTTGGTCGCAATACCTGGAAGTCGGAATTGGCCCATACGCTGAAATTTTCACCAAGTCACAGCCTCTGTCTTCGGTTGGACCGGGAGCTGAAGTGGGCTTGCACCCGATTTCCAACTGGAACAATCCTGAGCCTGAAATTGTCCTGGCCGTGAATGGCGGCGGTGAAGTCATGGGCGCGACGCTGGGTAATGACGTTAACCTGCGGGACGTGGAAGGCCGCAGTGCCCTGTTGCTGGGTAAGGCCAAGGACAATAATGCCTCCTGCTCGATCGGTCCGTTTATTCGCCTGTTCGACGAGACCTTCAGCATCGAAGACGTGCGCAAGGCTGAAGTAAAACTGCGGATAGACGGCGCAGAAGATGGCTTCGTTCTGAATGACGGCAGCGACATGAGTAAAATCAGCCGGGACGTGCTGGACCTGGTATCCCAGACGATGTCTGACAACCACCAGTACCCTGATGGCCTGGCCTTATTCACCGGCACGCTGTTCGCGCCCACCCAGGACCGCGATGGAGAAGGCCAGGGCTTTACCCACAAAATGGGTGATGTCGTCAGCATATCTTCCGAAAAGCTGGGTACACTGAGGAACACCGTGACACTGTCCAACAAGGCTGCGCCCTGGGAATTTGGCATTACAGCCCTGATGAATAACCTGGCGCAACGCGAATTACTCTAACCCTTACGGAATTTTTGAACCATGATCAAACTGAACCAGACCTCCTATATTGCCGGCGAGTGGGTTAGTCCCAACGGCATGGAATTTCAATCGATGAACCCGGCAACCGGGGAAATCCTGCAAACGTACAAGAGTTGCGGGCCAGCGGAAACAGAAGCAGCCATGGCGGCAGCCCAGGACTCATTTGCCGAGTACCGCCAGTGTGACAAGGATCAAATCGAAAAATTCCTGAACACGATTGCGGACGAAATAGAGTCGCTGGGTGATCAATTACTGGAGACCGCGGACGCGGAAACCGGGCTGGGATTGGTTCGGCTGACTGGCGAACGTGGCCGTACCTGCGGGCAGATCAGGGCGTTCGCGGCTATTGTCGCCGAAGGCCACTGGGTCCAGGCCAGCATCGACACGGCTCTGCCGGACCGTGCTCCTTTGCCCAAGCCGGACCTGCGCCGGATGTTGATCCCGGTCGGCCCGGTGGTTGTATTTGGCGCCTCCAATTTCCCGTTCGCATTCGGTTCGGTTGGCGGCGATACCGCTTCGGCGCTGGCAGCGGGGAATCCGGTCGTGGTCAAGGGACACCCTTCGCATCCCGCTACCAACGAGTTGTTCGCCCATGCGATGGATCGAGCGATCAATCACTGCGGGATGCCCAGCGGCCTGTTTTCCCTGTTACAGGGCTCCACCAATGAACTGGGCGGGGACCTTGTGAGGCACGACATAACCCAGGCCGTAGGGTTTACCGGCTCGCTGGGCGGTGGCCGGGCATTGATGGATATTGCAGCCGCGCGCCCACGGCCGATTCCCGTGTATGCCGAGATGGGTAGCATCAACCCGGTGTTTATCGCTGAAGACGCCATGGCCAGCAGGGCCGGGGAAATTGCAGCCGGACTGGTTGCCTCTGTCACCATGGGGACCGGGCAGTTCTGCACGTCTCCCGGCGTAGTGGTCACCACGCCCAATACCGGGTTTGACGAAGCGGTCGCCAGCGGCATGAATGGGGCGCCGCGTGGCGTGCTTTTGAACGAGAAAATTGGCCAGTCATTTGCCGCTGCGTTGAATGCAATCACAAGCCGGAATGACGTGGAGTGGCTAAACCCGGTTGATCCCGGTGATACCGACACGTTGATACCACCCAACTGCGTTTTGAAGACGACAGCAGCCGCTTTCGTGGCTGATAAAGCATTACAGGAAGAAATTTTCGGTCCTGTCACGTTGATCGTGGAATGTGATGATCCGGCGGCGATGCGAAAAGTGGCTTCCAGTCTTGAAGGCAACCTGACTGCAACTATTCATGCGACCGAGAAAGACTCAGCCCAGGTTTCAGAGCTGGTGAAACCGCTTGAAAACAGGGTCGGGCGCGTGATTTATAACGGGTTCCCAACCGGCGTGGAAGTCTGCCCTTCACAACAGCATGGCGGCCCCTATCCGGCGTCTTCGGCCTCGGCGACCACCAGTGTCGGGGCCGATGCAATGGTGCGCTTTGCCCGCTTTGTCGCCTACCAGGATCTGCCGGACGCGCTACTGCCTGAGGCCTTGCAGAATGCCAATCCTTACCGCCTGCTCCGCAGGCTCAACGGGGTGTTCAACAATTCCGGCTTTGGTGCGTAAACCGCCAATGATTTGCAGTGATCCCAGGGTAGTTCGGTGATTCGCAAGGCTAAAATCAGCGATGTTCCAATAATGAACCACCTGCGCCTGCAGGTGCGGGAGAATATGTTGTCAGACCCGGGTCTTGTGACTGAGCAAATGACCCGCGAGGCCATTACGCGGCTGGGCCGTGGCTGGGTCTTTGAAGAAAATGGATCGATATTGGGATTCAGTATTGCTTTGGACGAAAGCCGCTCGGTCTGGGCGCTGTTCGTATTACCGGCGCATGAAGGGCAGGGTATTGGCCATCAATTGCTGGAGGCCGCGGTCAGTTGGCTCTGGACCCGCGGTTCACAAAGGATCTGGTTAAGTACGGACCCGGGGACCCGGGCCGAATCGTTTTACCGCGATCGCGGCTGGCTTGAATCGGGTATTTGCGAAAATGGTGAAATCCGGTTTGAACTGGCTGCCCCGGATGGGGTGGGCTGATTCAGTCCAGAACCAGCTCCTGCAGCAAGCTGAAAGCCTGGGGTTTTTCTTCAAACCACATTTTGGCCTGGCTCCAGGCGCCCCTGAACAAATCGCTGCGCCGGTAGGCTTCCAGTTCATTTTCACCCTCCCACTTGCTGTACGTATAAAACACATTGGGTTTGCCGGCATCCCGGTGCAACTCTAAATGCCGGACTCCCGGGAACTGGCGTATATGCTGGGCGACGCCCCTGAAATGTTCCAGGAAGTCTTCCACATGCGCCGGCTGGAACTCCATACGTACAATTCGTGTGATCACTGAAAGTATGCCTTCGTCTAATTGCGTTATGGGCAGGTCGGCGTGACAATAGCCCGTTCTGAGGGAGTATATATGAGCTGGTATCGACGATCCGGCTCATAGATAATGAACCGCGGATAAAACCAATGAGCAGATTTCCCAAGAAGACACTCGCCGACTGGCAGGAACTGGCCACCCTTGAGCGCAAAGGCAGGGGGCCTGATGAGTTGACATGGGAGACTCCCGAAGGCATACCTGTCAAGCCGCTGTACACGTCTGAAGACCTCGTCGGCCTGGACCACCTGGATTCGCTTCCGGGGATGGCGCCTTTTGTTCGAGGTCCCAAGGCGACCATGTACGCCGGCAGACCCTGGACGGTTCGGCAATATGCCGGGTTTTCCACGGCCGAGGAGTCCAACGCGTTTTACCGGAAGAACCTCGAAGCCGGCCAGACCGGTTTGTCCGTGGCCTTCGACCTGGCCACCCACCGGGGTTATGACTCGGACCACCCCCGTGTTGTCGGGGATGTGGGTAAGGCCGGTGTTGCCATAGACAGTGTCGCAGATATGAAAATCCTGTTCGACGACATTCCATTGGACAGGATGTCGGTGTCGATGACCATGAATGGCGCCGTATTACCGGTGATGGCTATGTACATCATCGCCGCGGAAGAGCAGGGTGTCTCGCCCGAACAGCTGGCTGGTACCTTGCAGAATGACATTCTCAAGGAATTCATGGTCCGCAACACGTATATCTATCCGCCCGCCGCGTCCATGCGGATCGTATCGGACATCATTGCGTATACTTCGGCCCACATGCCCCGTTTCAATTCGATGTCGATTTCCGGTTATCACATGCAGGAAGCAGGAGCGACCTGCGCCCAGGAACTGGCTTACACCATAGCGGATGGTATCGAGTATGTTCGCACGGCGATCGCCAGCGGGCTGGATGTGGACGCGTTTGCGCCGAGGCTGTCCTTCTTCTTCGGCATTGGCATGGATTTCTTCATGGAAGTGGCCAAGCTGCGCGGAGCGCGCTTGCTGTGGGCGTCGCTGATGGAAGAGCATTTTTCTCCCAAAGACAAGCGTTCCCTGATGCTGCGCACGCATTGCCAGACTTCCGGCGTTAGCCTGACTGCCAAAGATCCCTACAACAACATCATGCGGACCACCGTGGAAGCGATGGCGGCCGTGCTCGGGGGCACGCAGTCCCTGCACACCAATTCATTCGATGAGGCGTTGGCGCTGCCGACCGAGTTTTCAGCGCGTATTGCCCGTAATACGCAGTTGGTCCTGCAGGAAGAGACCGGCATTACCCGGGTGGTCGATCCGCTGGCCGGTTCCTATTACGTGGAAAGCCTGACCAGCGAACTCGTGGCCGAGGCACGCAGGCTGATCGACGAGGTGGAAGAAATGGGTGGCATGACGCGGGCTGTCGAATCCGGTATGCCAAAAATGCGGATCGAGGAAGCTTCCGCGCTGCGCCAGGCCCGAATCGACCGGGGCGAGGAAGTCATCGTCGGCGTCAACAGGTATCAACTGGATCAGGAGCCGCCGGTGGATATACTGAACATAGACAACACGGCCGTCCGCGAATCCCAGGTTGGTCGGCTCCAGCAGATAAAGCGTGATCGCGACCAGGACGCCTGCAGTCGGGCACTCGATGCATTGACCGCAGCCGCCCGGGAAGAAACAGGAAACTTGCTGGCCTTGTCCGTCGAAGCGGCGCGGGCACGCGCCACGGTAGGAGAAATATCTGATGCGCTCGAAAAAGTTTACAGCCGGCACCGCGCTGTGACGCATTCCATTTCCGGCGTCTATGGCTCTGCCTATGAAAACGACGAGGATTATGCCTCGATCCAGAAGGCAGTCCGGGCGTTCGCCGACGAAGAAGGGCGCCGGCCCCGCATGCTGGTCTGCAAACTGGGACAGGACGGACATGACCGCGGCGCAAAGGTCATCGCAACCGCATTTGCGGACATCGGTTTTGACGTGGATATAGGTCCGCTGTTTCAGACTCCGGAAGAAGCCGTTCGCGAAGCGATTGAAAACGATGTTCACGTGATCGGTATTTCATCCCAGGCGGCCGGACACAAGACCCTGGTGCCCCAGGTGATCGAAGGCCTCAGAAAAGAAAATGCTGACGACATCATCGTGATCTGCGGGGGTGTAATCCCTCCGCAGGACTACGATGAAATGCTGGGTCTGGGTGTATCGGCCGTGTTCGGGCCTGGCACCAATATTCTGCTGGCCGCACACGAAGTTCTCAATCTGATCAGGAAACGATAAGGGAAACCTTTATGCAGGAAATTGTCGACCAACTGGAAAAAAAACGTAAGGCGGCCGCACTGGGTGGGGGGCAGGCCCGGATCGACCTGCAGCACAAACGCGGCAAGCTGACAGCCCGTGAACGGGTCGAATTGCTGCTGGATGAAGACAGTTTTGAAGAATGGGACACCTTTGTCGAGCATCGCTGCACCGACTTTGGCATGGCGGACAAGAAAATCCCCGGTGATGGCGTGGTCACAGGTTACGGCACGGTCAATGGCAGGGTAGTCTTCGTCTTCAGCCAGGATTTCACGGTTTTTGGTGGATCCCTGTCAGAGGCCCATGCTGAAAAGATCTGCAAAGTCATGGACCATGCGATGAAGGTCGGTGCTCCGATCATCGGTTTGAATGACTCGGGAGGAGCCAGGATCCAGGAAGGTGTGGCATCACTTGGCGGTTACGCCGATGTCTTCCAGCGCAACATGCTCGCTTCCGGCGTCGTGCCGCAGATTTCTGTCATCATGGGCCCCTGTGCCGGGGGTGCCGTCTACTCGCCGGCCATCACTGATTTTATCTTTATGGTCAAGGACAGCTCCTACATGTTCGTGACCGGGCCGGACGTGGTCAAGACAGTGACCCACGAGCAGGTGACGGCGGAAGGGCTGGGCGGGGCGTTGACCCACTCGACGGTCTCGGGCGTATGCGATCGTGCTTATGAGAACGATGTTGAGGCCTTGTTGATGGTGCGGCGTTTCATTAATTACCTGCCGGCCAACAATCGCGAGAAAGCCCCCTTCAGACCCACCCCCGACCGGGCGGACCGCAAAGAGATGTCACTCGACACGCTGGTTCCCGATAATCCCAACATGCCTTACGACATGAAGGAATTGATCTATAAAATCTCCGACGACAACGAGTTCTGGGAACTGCAGCCTGAGCATGCCCAGAATATCGTCATCGGTTTTGCCCGCATGGACGGACACCCGGTCGGCGTTGTTGCTAACCAGCCGATGGTCCTTGCCGGCTGCCTGGACATCAAGTCCTCGATCAAGGCGGCCCGCTTTATCCGGTTTTGTGATGCTTTCAACATTCCCATTCTGACTTTCGTCGACGTGCCGGGCTTCATGCCGGGCACCGCCCAGGAATTTGGCGGCATCATCAAGCACGGTGCAAAACTGTTATTCGCCTATGCTGAAGCCACGGTGCCCAAGATCACGGTGATTACGCGCAAAGCCTATGGCGGCGCCTATGACGTGATGGCGTCCAAGCATCTGCGCGGCGATGTGAACCTGGCCTGGCCCAGCGCGGAAATTGCGGTCATGGGCCCCAAGGGCGCGGTGGAAATAATTTTTCGGGAGGACATCGGGGATGAAGAAAAAATTGCCGATCGCACAGAAGAATACCGGCGCAAATTCGCGAATCCCTTCATAGCCGGCAGCCGGGGCTATATCGACGACGTGATAGCACCCCATGCCACTCGCAAAAGGATTTGCCGGTCGTTGTCGATGTTGCAGGACAAGAAACTGGACAATCCATGGCGCAAGCATAACAACATTCCGTTGTGACAGGCGGACATCAGAGGGACTGTGAGTGTTTGACAAAATTCTGATTGCAAATCGCGGCGAGATCGCCTGCCGCGTCATCAAGTCAGCTCAAAAAATGGGCATCAAGGCAGTGGCCGTGTACTCGGACGCTGACCGGGATGCCCTGCATGTTCAGCTGGCGGACGAGGCTGTTCACATCGGGCCGCCGCCTTCGGCAGAAAGCTACTTGCTGAAGGAAAAGATCGTACAGGCCTGCCTGGATACCGGGGCCCAGGCTGTGCACCCGGGCTATGGCTTTCTGTCTGAGAATTCCCAATTTTGCGAAATGCTTGCCCAGGCCGGAATTGTTTTCATAGGCCCAAAAACCCGTGCCATCGAGGCCATGGGCGACAAGATCACCTCCAAGAAACTGGCCGATGAAGCCGGCGTCAACACCATTCCCGGCTTCACCGATGTGCTGCGCGACGCAGACCATGCGGTCACGGTAGCGAACGACATTGGTTATCCGGTCATGCTCAAGGCCACCGCCGGGGGCGGCGGCAAGGGCATGCGAATTGCCCGTAACGACGATGACTGCCGTGATGGTTTCGAGCGGGCAGCCAACGAGGCCCGTTCAAGTTTCGGTGATGACCGGATGTTCGTCGAAAAATACATCGAGGAACCCCGTCACATCGAAATCCAGGTCATGGCCGACAGTCATGGCAATGTGATTCACCTGAACGAACGCGAATGCTCGCTGCAGCGCCGTCACCAGAAGGTCATCGAAGAGGCTCCATCGCCGTTCCTGGATGATGCCACACGTCAGCAAATGGGTGCGCAGGCTGTGGCGCTGGCAAAAGCCGTTGACTATGAGTCAGCCGGCACCGTCGAGTTTATTGTCGATTCGGAACGCAATTTCTTTTTTCTGGAAATGAACACACGACTGCAGGTCGAACACCCTGTGACCGAGCTGATCACCGGCATCGACCTGGTCGAACTGATGATCCGCGTAGCCAATGGTGAGGCGTTGCCGGTTTCACAGGACGACATCGGCATCGACGGCTGGGCGATCGAGTCACGGGTATATGCCGAGGATCCGTTTCGCAACTTTCTGCCGTCAATCGGCAGGCTGGTTTACTACCGGCCGCCTGCGGAAAACGGGCATGTCAGGGTGGACACGGGCGTTTTCGAAGGTGGTGAAGTCTCGATGTATTACGATCCGATGATCGCGAAGCTGGTCACCTACGGGGACAACCGCGAAGACGCACGGTCGCATATGCGCGCGGCGCTGGACCGGTTCATCATACGTGGTGTTTCCTGCAATATCAGTTTCCTGTCGGCCCTGATGGTTCACCCGCGGTTCGTGGGCGGGCTGATGAGCACGAATATGATCGGCGAGGAATATCCCGAGGGTTTTCACCCGGCTGACGTGCCGCATGAGGACCCGTCCATCTCCATCTCGGTGGCGGCCTCGATGATGCGTGGCTATCGTGATCGTGCCGCCCGGATCGATGGCCAGTTACGCGGCCATGAGCGCAAGGTGCCGGATGAGTGGGTGGTGGTGATGAACAACGAGTACCACGAGGTTTGCATCGTGCCGGCCGCAGGCGGCTATGACGTGGAATACCAGGGTAAAACCTACGCGATCAGAAGTGACTGGGAATTTGGCCAGCCATTGTTCAGCGGTACCCTCAACGGCGAAGAAATTCACGTTCAGGTCGAACGCCGAATGCAGGTGTACCGCCTGGCTCACGGTGGTTCTGAAGCTGATGTCCTGGTGCTGACCCCCCGCGCTGCAAAGCTGATGAAGCACATGCCGATAAAGGCGCCACCCGACATGTCGGGGTTCCTGCTGTCGCCGATGCCGGGATTGCTGGTTTCTATCGCGGTGAATGAAGGCGACCAGGTCCGGGCCGGTGAAGAGCTGGCGGTTCTCGAAGCCATGAAAATGGAGAACACGCTGTACGCCGAACGTGACGGCGTGGTTAGGAAGATCAATTTCGAGCCTGGTGCGAGTCTCGCGGTCGACGACAAGATCATGGAACTGGAATAACCGCGTGACGCTGGGGCTGGCCGATCGTGTACTGGAAGGAGACCGCCGTGCGCTCGCGCAGGCTATCACACTGATTGAGTCCACCCGCAGCGACCACCGCGTGGCCGCCAGCTCTCTGCTGGAACAGCTGATGCCGCATGCGGGTAAATCGATCCGGCTGGGAATTTCCGGGGTTCCCGGCGTGGGCAAGTCCACGTTCATTGAAGCGCTGGGTAATCATGTCATCGATGCCGGTCACCGTGTGGCTGTGCTGACGGTGGACCCGTCGTCCGCCATCAGCGGTGGTTCCATCCTGGGCGACAAAACCCGCATGGAGCTGCTGTCACGCCGTCCCGAGGCTTATATTCGCCCGTCACCGTCCGGCAACACGCTGGGTGGAGTCACCCGCCGAAGCAGGGAAGCGCTGATTCTGTGTGAGGCCGCCGGTTTCGACGTCATCATCGTGGAAACCGTGGGCGTCGGGCAATCGGAAACCCGCGTGGCTGAAATGACGGACACGTTCATGTTGTTGCTATTGCCGGGTGGTGGTGATGAACTCCAGGGCATCAAGCGCGGCATCATGGAGCTGGCCGATCTGATCCTGATCAACAAGGCGGATGGAGATCTGCAGTCGCTGGCAGGCCGGTCTGCGGCGGAATACCGCACGGCCCTGCGGCTGTTGCATCCGCGGTCTGTCGATTGGAAGGTTGAAGTTCAGATCTGCTCCGCCCGGGATGGGGCAGGCATTGACCAGGCGTGGGAAGCAGTTCTGCGGCACAGGCAGGTCCTGGAATCCACAGGTGAGTTCGGACAGCGCCGGGCAGCCCAGGCGAAGGGGTGGATGTGGTCGGAAGTCCACGACAGCCTGATTACCGCCTTGCAGGGTGATCCTGAAGTTCGCAAGCGCATCCCGGGACTTGAAGCTGCGGCCAGCGAGGGGAAGATTCCTCCCACATCAGCAGCGCGTCAGTTGCTCGAGATTTTTCTCAAACGCCACAAGGATTGGGATTGAAACAATACCAACGGAGGAATTCATGAACGATCGGCCGTTCAAAGTGCTCGGTATCCAGCAGATTGCGGTAGGCAGCCTGGACAAATCCCGGTTGAGAACCCTGTGGGTGGATACGCTGGGCCTGAACCTGACCGGGGATTTTCAGAGCGCCAGCGAAAACGTCGATGAGGATATCGCCGTGATCGGTTCCGGTCCTTTCCGGGTCGAGGTGGATCTGATGCAACCCCTGGATCCGGACAGGAAGCCTGCAGTGCAGACCCCGCCATTGAACCACGTCGGGCTGTGGATCGATGATTTGCAGTCGGCGGTGGACTGGTTACAGGCACAGGGGATGCGATTCACACCAGGTGGAATCCGTAAGGGCGCATCCGGTCATGACGTCTGTTTTATCCACCCCAAATCCAGCGATGAATTCCCCATCGGGGGCGAAGGTGTGTTGATAGAACTGGTCCAGGCGCCGCCTGAAGTGCGCGAGGCATTTAAGTAATCAGGTTGATTCAGCGCGCACCGCTGGCTATTCTACGAGCCCTCACACACTCCAGGTAATCACGCCGTGTCCGCATCCGAAAAAAACATCCTTTACATCTTTCCGGGCCAGGGATCTCAATACCCCGGCATTGGCAGTGACCTCTGCGAAGAATATGCAACGGCGCGGGCTGTTTACGACCAGGCCAGCCAGGTGCTGGGCTACGACATCGCCGAATTGTCTTTCCGGGATCCACAGCAGCAGATCAACCTGACGCGATTTACGCAGCCGGTTCTGCTGACCCACTCGATTGCCTGCCTGCAGGTTTTCAGGGACCTGACGGACGATAAACTGCAGCCGGCACTGGTGGCCGGTCACAGCCTGGGGGAATACTCGGCGCTGGTTGCAGCGGGCGTGCTCAGTTTTGAAAGTGCGCTCAAACTGGTTCAGCAACGCGGTGATCTGATGGGTACTCACGGCGAGGGCGAAATGTCGGCTTTTCCGCTGAGCGTCGACGCGGTTCGTCCTATAGCCGAGCGCCACTTTTGCGCCATTGCCGGTTGTAACCTGCCTGAGCAGACCGTTATTGGAGGTCGAAGTGAAGACCTGGAGAAGGCCGAGCAAGCTGTTCTGGAGCAATTTGAACGAGCACGCGCCACGCGTTTGAAAACCGAGGGCGCATTCCATACGTACTATATGGTTGAGGCGGCCCGTAATTACCGCGCAGTACTCGAGGCCGCGGAATTCGCTGACTCGGAAACCGGTGTTTTGTCCAATTTTACCGGTAAAGTTCACGACAACGATCCAACAGCAATCAGGGCCGGGTTATTTTTCCAGTTATTCCACCCGGTGCTCTGGCACGCCAATATGCAGGCCGCCTTCGAGCAGGGCATGGACCTTGTCTTTGAATTTGGAGGCGGCATTGGTCCGGCAGACGAACCCGCAGGAAAAAGGCCGAACCTGCAGGGCATGATCAAGCGGGTGCTGAGGGCAAGCAAACACGAAGCTGAATACCAGGCCGTGATCAACAGCGCCACGATGGCTGCAGCGGCAGACCTGGTCAACCAGGAATAACTCGTGCCCAGTATTCGTGAAATCGCTCAGCTGGGGCATCCCGTATTGCGGAAAATCGCCGAACCGGTCGCGGAGATCAATGATTCCGTTCAGCAATTGATCGATGATCTGTTCGCAACCAGCGAAGCGGCCAACGGCGCAGGGATTGCCGCCCCGCAGGTGCATGTGTCCTCCCGCGTCTTTATCCTCAGTATCAAGCCGTCACCGCGCTATCCGGAAGCGCCTGAATTGGAACCGACGGCTGTCATTAATCCGGAAATCCTTTGGGCCTCGGACACCCTGGAAAAAGACTGGGAAGGCTGCCTGAGTGTTCCCGGAATCCGCGGGCGGGTGCCGCGCCCTGATGCGATCAGGGTGCGCTACCTGACCCGGGACGGTGAGATCGAAGAAAGGGAGTTTACGGGTTTCGCGGCCCGTGTTTTTCTGCATGAAAACGATCACCTGGAAGGCATGACCTGGCTGGATCACGTGGAAGATAATCGTGATATTGTCAGCGAACAGGAATTCATGAAGTTGCTTCTTTCCTGAGGAGAGTTGCTTGCAAAAACACAAACCTTTGCCTGTTGGCCTGGCCATTTTTTTCCTGGCGTTTCTGCTAGCGTCTCTCGCAGCCCGTTTCTGGGCGGGTCAAAATGCATCCCGTTACAGTGGACCCACGCATATTGCGGCCGGAGCAGGGCAGGTCTGGGTTTTTGCAGCCGGTGAACTGTTTCAACTCACCTCAGAGGGCGAGCTGGTGGCGACCTGGGCGGCTGCTGTCACAGGCCTTAACAGCGATCCCATTGACCTGAGAGTGCTGCCGGACGGCCGGTTGCTCCTGGCAGTACAGGAACCCGCGGAAATGCGTCTGTGTCACACAGCCCCATGGCAATGTGAATCTATTCTGTCTGAACAGGTTTCTTCCATTGCGCGCCAGTTCAAAGTCATTCCGGACCTGCGGCCAGGCGCCTGGCTGATGACTGACGCACGGGGTGACACGCTATGGGCGCTGCAAGACAACAAGGAACAGCGGGTTGCTCTGGTTCCGAAAGGAATGCTGGCCGGTCCAAATGACCTGGTTTTTGACGGCAGCGGCAGCCTGTGGATCGCGGATACTGACAACCGGCGACTCGTTGAAGTCTTGCCCGGTAGCGAGGGCGCTTACGTCCAGGGGCGGCAGCTGAGCGCCGTGAATGAGCTGACCCATGAAAAACGTTGGTATCCGATGATGCTTGCCGTAACCCCTGATCAGAAATTCTGGGTGGCGCAGGCCGCTGATTTCAGCCAGCCCTGGTCCGACCTGGTGGTTTATGATCCGGACGAAGGCGCCGAAAAACGGGTTGAACTTCCCAGGGGAGCTTATGCAACCGACGTTGTAACCGTGGGCGCTAAAGTGCTGGTGACGGATCTTGAACGCTATGTCGTTTACCAGGTCGATTCGCGGACCTTCATGGTCAGCGAGTTTGGTGACGAGACTTTCTCTGCAAGCCTTGAACGTATCGGGGAATCGCGAAAGGGTTTTGAACGACTGGGTTCGCTGTCATTGATATCGCTGGCGATTTCCGCTGTGCTGATGATCGGGTTTGCTGTCCTGGCAACTCCAGCGGAAAAGCGCTGGTCACAACAGGCAGCCGCATTCGATCCGGAAAAGATAACAGGTGAAGTCCCGCCAACCCGGAGGGTTTACTGGCTGCGACGCGATCCGAAAGCAGAAAACATTTTTAAGTGGGCCGAACGGATTTTCCATGGTTCCCTGGTCGGATTAGTCGTTTTCGTCCTGGCGCTTTACAGCTGGATTCACTTCCAGGTAAACCTGGAGCTGAGTCCGGAACAGGACGGAAAGTCCGGTGATCTGGGTATGGTCCTGTTGCTTGGAGGTCTGATGGTTGCTTTGCTGGTGCCGGTCGTTCGTCTGACCGGACGGGCCCTGAGCCGCAAGCTGGGGACAGATGGCAAACGCCTGTTCATTCGCCTCGAAGACGGTCGGGAGTTAGCCGTTGATCCTTCACAGCTGGTTTACACCCAAAGGATGCTGCATTACCGCAGATACACGATTCCGCTGCAGGGTGGGGTGCAGCAGGCTTTGTACATGCCGGGGGAACTGGACACCTGGCTGGCGCCACTGTTACGCGAGGCCAGGAAAGTCTCGGCCTGGCAGGAGATGAAGCATCAGTGGAAATACAGGGACAATTTGCTGATCTCTATATTGATCGCAGCAACAGCAGCGGGGCTGCTGTTGCTGACGATCTACATGCTGGATATCTGAGCCGATTTAAGCCGGGTCAGGAACCGCCCATCTGGGCGTCCCGCGTGGCTTTGAACTCCGTACCCTCTTTCCAGTTGGGCCAGTCGTCGCTATTGGCAACGTCCAGGCCGGTCTTGAAGTACATTTCCATGTCTTCCATGGCGCCGCTGACATCCCAGCTCAGGTCGTACTCATCCGATACCCGGTGGTAGTGGTCCTTGGTGTACTCGTCGGCTTTTTCCATGCCGTATGCCACACCTTTTTCGCGATCATCATAACCGCCGGATGGATAAAGCATCGGAACGCCTTCTTTCGCAAGTTCAAAATGGTCTGAACGATAGTAATAGCCTTTCTCCGCTTCACGGTCTCCTTCCACTACACGCTCCTGGGCTGCGGCGGCAGCAGCCAGGTAGTCGTCGAGATCGCTCATGCCCAGCCCAACGACCGTGATGTCGCGCGTCGCACCGAAATTATTCATGCCATCCATATTCAGACCGCCCACGGTCTTGTCAAGCGGGAACAGTGGATGGGCGGCATAGTAAAGTGATCCGAGCAGGCCCTGTTCTTCAGCAGTAACCGACAGGAACAGCACGCTGCGGCGGGGCGCCTGCGGCAGCGACGCGTAGGCTTTTGCAATTTCCATCAGCGCGGCCGTGCCACTGGCGTTGTCCAGTGCGCCGTTGTAAATCTGATCGCCTTCCAGCTTGGGGTCGGTGCCGAGGTGATCCCAGTGCGCCATGTAAATGAAGATTTCATCGGGCGCCTCGCTGCCTCGTAACAGTGCAGCGACGTTCTTCGAATTCACTTTCTCGACCTGGTTGACGATCGCGGCAGATGCCTTGACCGGCATGGGCACCGCCGTAAAGCCTTTCTGTTTGGCTTTTTCGTACAGTTCGTCCAGGCTCAGGCCAGCCTTGGCAAACACGGCTTCAGCATTTTCACGGGTGATCCAGGCTTCCATCAGGGCCAGGCCCTTGCCCTCATCCGGCAGCACCATGTCGAACTGCGGACCGGTCCAGCTGTTTTCCACCGTGGGCCAACCGTAAGCGGCCGGCAGAGTGTCATGAACCATGATGGCGCCGATGGCGCCCTGGCGGGCGGCCTCACCGAACTTGTAGTCCCAGCGGCCGTAGTAGGTCATGGCATTGCCATTGAACAGTTCGGGATCCTGGGTGGCGTAGCCCGGGTCATTGATCAGCATGACCACTGTTTTGCCTTTGACGTCCACGCCCTCGTAGTCATTCCAGCCACGTTCCGGAGCATTAATGCCGTAACCGACAAAGACCAGTTCGGATCCCACGAGGGAGGTAGAAGGGACCTGTTGGCGGGTCCACATGACCTGGTCCGGGCCGTATTCTAAGCCGAGGTCTTCTCCCTCGCCGCCACTGATGAGCAGTTGCGGTTTGTTGGTGGCTTCCACCCAGGCCAGCGGGACGGCCTGCGTGTAGCTGTCGCCGTTGCCGGGTTCAAGACCCAGTTTTTCAAAATGCTTCACCAGGTAGTCAACGGTCAGTTCTTCACCCGGAGAACCCGGTGCGCGACCGCCAAATTCGTCGGAGGCCAGGGTCTCCACGTGCCGGCGATATTCCACTTCAGTCATGGCTTCAACACCCATTGCGATTGGATCGCTCGCCGGTGCCGGCGCTTCTGTCGGGGCCGTTGGCTGAGTGTTGGAGGCTGTTGTCGAAGGAGCACTGGCTTCCTCACTACCGCAGGCTGTAAGTAAGGCCATGTTGACCATTGTTGTAAGACATAAAGTTATATATTTCATTGTGTTATTCCATGTTTCTCTTGTGAATTACCAAATATTTACGCGGTCTTCCGGCGCCAGGTAAAGCGCATCGGTTTCGGCGATATCAAAGGCTTCGTAGAACTCTGGCACATTTCTGACGACTCCGTTCACCCGGTATTGCGCCGGTGAGTGCGGGTCGGTGTTCATCCGGACCCGCAATGCTTCATCACGGGTTTTTCCGCGCCAGCCCTGGGCATAGCCAATGAAGACTCGCTGCTGTCCCGTGTAACCGTCCAGAACCGGCGGCTCTGCACCGTCAAGTGAGAGCTTGTAGGCGAGCAGTGCGATGCTCAATCCGCCCAGGTCACCGATATTTTCGCCCAGGGTATATTCGCCGTTCACATGCAGGTCTTCAAACGGTGCGAACTCATCGTACTGCTCGACCAGCCGGGCAGTCCGCTTTTCAAACTCAGCCCTGTCCGGGTCAGTCCACCAATTGCGCAGCACGCCGTCACCGTCAAAAGTGCTGCCCTTGTCGTCGAAACCATGGCCGATTTCATGACCGATTACGGCGCCGATGGATCCGTAATTTACCGCATCATCCGCATTGAGATCGAAGAAAGGCGGCTGCAGGATCGCTGCTGGGAATACAATCTCGTTGAGTGCGGGGCTGTAGTAAGCATTTACCGTTTGCGGCGTCATGCCCCATTCCGCGCGGTCTACCGGGCCGCCCTGGCGTTTGATATTGGTTTCGTACTGGAAAAGAGCAGAGCGGTGCAAATTGCCCACCAGGTCACCGGCCTCGATTTCCAGGGCAGAATAGTCTTTCCACTTGTCCGGGTAGCCGACTTTAGGGGTAAATTTGGACAGCTTGTCCAGTGCTTCCACCTTGGTTTCATCACCCATCCAGTCAAGCTTCTTGATGCTGACTTCGTAGGCCCTGATCAGGTTGTTGACCAGTTCGAGCATTTGTTCCTTTGCTTCGGGCGGAAAATGCCGGGCGACATAGACCTTGCCAACGACTTCGCCGAGGTTATTGTTGACGGTGCGCACGGCCCTTTTCCACGGCGGCAACTGTTGCTCCACGCCACGGAGTGTCCTGGAGTAAAACTGGAAATTCTGATTGTCGAGGTCTTCATTCAACAGGCTGGCGCTGGCGTTCAGTGCTTTCCAGGTCAGGTAAGTTTTCCACGTATCCATGCCGGTATCGATCAGGATGCCGTCCAGACCTTTCAGGTAATCGGTCTGCATGACGACAAGCCCATCGATATCGCTGATCACCGCCGCGTCAAGGTAAGGCTGCCAGGCAAAATCTGGCATCACTCCGGACAGTTCATTCAGGGGGACCTTGTTATAGTTCTTGGCCCAGTCGCGAGTTTTCTCTTTCTCCATGTGCTCGGTGGCGATCCGGGTTTCCAGATCCATGATGGTTTGTGCCGCGGTTTCGCCTCCAGCGATGCCAGCCAATTCAAACATCTTCGCGATATGTGACTGGTAGGCGATACGAATGTTTTCAGCATCCTCGCCTTCGGTAAAATAGTATTCCCGGTCAGGCAGTCCAAGCCCACCCTGGTAGGTGTACATCATGTAGGTACTGGGATCTTTGAAGTCCGCGTATTGACCTAGAGTGAACGGAACGTTAATACCCAGTTTGTTCGCCTCGGCAAAATAAATGGCCAGGTCTTCCAAGCCGGCGAGGGCGTCAATTCTGTCCAACTCAGCCTGCAACGGCTTCGCTCCAAGAGCGTTTCGCGTTTCCATATCAAGGTATGAAGCGTAGAGGTCGCCCACCTTCTGCTCATCCGTTCCCTTGGCAAAATCACCGGCGGCGGACTCTTCGATAATGACTTTGACATTCTCGACAGACTGCTCATGCACCATCAGGAAAACGCTGTTGTCAGCCCGGTCTGCGGGAATGACAGCCGATTCAATCCAGGTACCGTTTACGAATGCGTTGAAATCATCTCCGGGGCGAACTTCGGGGTTCATGAATTCCGGCAGAATACCCGAGTATTTTTCGGTGCTGCTTGCGTCGGTCTCTACGACCGCCTCTGCATCAGCGGGTCCGGTGTGTTCTGCGGTTTGTGTTGATGTGTTGTCCTGCCCGCAGGCAGCAAGCAGCATGGCAAACGCCATGGCGGCGATCAGTCTGGTCATTTGTTTCGGTTCTCCTGGAAAAATAGGGAGGGAATAAGGGTTAACGCGTAATTATACTGCTAATGCCATCGGTTTTGCTCAGCCTGCGAGTCGTCCGATCGGGTCATCAAGGCTGTCCGGCGGAACGGTGAACCATTCGGGACCGTTCTCCGTCATGTACAGGCAGTCTTCGAGCCTGACGCCAAAGGCATCATAATCATAAAGGCCGGGTTCGTTCGAAAAACACATGCCGGCGGCAAGCGGGGTTTCTTCTCCTTTCACGAAGTTGACCGGCTCGTGGCCGTCCATGCCAATGCCATGGCCGGTGCGGTGACTGAGCCCCGGTACCTGGTAACCCGGTCCCCAGCCCAGGGATTCGTAGTAACTGCGCACGGCGTCATCGACTGACCCGGCGGGCGTACCGATTTGTGAGGATTCAAACGCGATTTGCTGACCCTTTCGGACCGTGTCCCATACTTCCCGCTGGCGTGCTGACGGCTCACCGAAAACAAAAGTTCTGGAAATATCCGACTGGTAGCCATGCACGGAGCAACCGCAATCCATCAGCACAATCTGCCCCTCCTCGATTTTCTGAGCTTGCTCTGTGCCGTGCGGGTAGGCGCTGGCAACACCAAACAGGGCCATGTTCCAGATCCCCGTGCCACCCAGTTGTGACTGGGCAGAGTGCATCAGGGATTTAACGTCGGCTGGCTCCATACCCGGTTCAAGCTGGTCGTACACATGCGCATAGGCAGCCAGAGTGACTTCATTGGCTTTTTTCATCAACGCGATCTCATGGGCTGATTTGTACATGCGGCAGCCGCGCGTTACCGGTTCAGCAGAAGTGAGTTCAATCCCGGGGGCAGTCTGACCGAGGCCCTCTGCCACGAACTGGCGGACCGTGCCTTCCAGGCCGATCCGGCCGTTACTGATGTGACGGTCTCGTAACAGGCCGGCCACGAGTTCAAAGGGACTTTCATGTTCATGCCAGGGGCGCACATCGTCTCCGAAAGTCATCGACTCCCGCACGCTGGGTTCTTCGAAAAACGGCGTGATGATTCCGATATCACCTTCTCGCGGGATGACTACCGTGGTCAGCCGCTCGCTACGCCACCAGCTGACGCCGCTGAAGTACAGCATGGCGGAACCCGGTTCGAGCAGTATGGCGTCGATGTCGTGTTCACCCATCAGTTGCTGCGCTTTCGCGATCCGCCTGAGTCGTTCCTCCACCGCAATGGGTTGGGCGCTGGCGGTGATAGCGGACAGTGGCGGCGCCGTGGTTTGCGCAGCCCTGGGCTTGCAACCGCCCGCTATGGCGACCCCCGCGGCGACACCCGTGAGTTTCAGTATTTCCCGTCTTCTCATTCTTCCCACCAACCCAGAACATCTTTGGCAATGGACCATCGCGGTGGCCGGTCTTCAGTGCCTTTGCCGAGAATCCAGTAATCGTAAGCCTCCTGGATCTGGCCCGTGGACTTCTTGGCAGAAAGCCAGCGCCCTAGAAACGCGGCGAAATCATGTTTTCCAGCGGCTACCGCAAAGCCCAGCGGAACGGTCAGACGCGACGATTTCGGTACGACAACGGCGTAATTGGGGTGCAGCAAGGTCCAGGCCGTGCCGATTTCTGCCTCAACGACCAGTGTGTCGATTTCATCAGCCTCCTGCTCGAAGAACTCTTCAAACCGGTCAATTTCCAGCCAGGTGATGTCGATGGCAGGCAGCGACTGTTCAACTGCGGGTTTGATGTATTCGAGTGGTCCGGGATAAGCAATCGTCAATTCCTTCAGGGCTTGTATGTTTTCTATGGACGAAAACTCTTTGCGGCGATGATCCCGCACAATCACGCTAAGTTCACCTGGCAGGTAGGGATCCGATAAATCGAGGTCAATCAACATATGGGTGGACAGTGGCATGGAACCGACAATGTCCACCTCGCCGCTATTGACCTGGCTTTTGAGTGTGTCCCAACTCAATGGAATCAGTTCAAGCCGGACATCCATTTCCTTCGCCAGCAAGTTGAGTAATTCCACGTCAAAACCGACCAACTCGTTCTGGTCATTGCGGAAAGTAAACGGCAGCCGGTCGGGAATGTATCCCGCGCGCAGCACCCCGCGCTGTTCAATCCGGTCGACGATTCGCTGGTCAGGGACCATGTCGGCAACATACCCGGTTGGCAGATCTCCGCGGCTGTCGAATACCCGGGTTTCAGGTGCAGGCTGGAGCAAGCTCATGCCCAGGATGACCTGGTCTTTGGTGTAGCTTGTATCAATAGTGAGGGCGAGGAATGCGCGGGTTCCGACCACCAGCAAGATCAACAGGACAACAGAAGTGAACAGGAATCGAACAATCTTGCGCGCTGAAATCTTCAGGTTACCGGTCAGAGCAGCCGTTCCCACAATGCTGAATGCCAGCAGGTTCATCGCGGAAACCATCGTGTCGAACTTGCCGTTGATGATCCCGGTGGGAAGGTAGAGCTGGAACAGGTCCTGCGGAATACGTTGTGTATCCAGCAGGAAGGGCAGAGCAACCTGTGCTTTCGCAAAGTAACTGCCGAGTCCCAGGAACAGGAATTGCGGGTAAGCGCTCAGTTCCATCGTCGAACCGGCCAGCCAGGCGGCAAAGGGAACGAACAGCAGGGAAAGCAGTTTTCCGGTGTTTGGGAAGTTAAACGTCACCGGCACGATTACTTCATTAAGCGAATCAGTGTCATGTGTATTCAGACCGTAATCTTCGTAAAGCTTCCGGCTGGTCTCGATCAGCATCGGCAGGATGATAAAGACATTCTGTGCGATGAAAGCGGTCAACAGTGCTTCCTTGGAGTAGCGGAAGATGTCTTTGTAGCGGAACGGCGTAAACATCGAAATGAGTATCGGAATGACCCACAGGGCCAGGTAAAGCGACGCCACGATATAGACCACAAAATAAGCTTCCAGCCGGATAATTTCTGACCAGGTCATGGTGCCTGCAGCGACGGCGACAATAGCAAATACGCCGATCGGAGTCAGCGCTACAACGAACCGTGTCACCCTGCCCAGCGCCTCGAGAAAGGTCGTGAGCGAATGGATCAGGGTTTTCTTGTCCGGCATGCCGATCAGTGCAACCCCCACCGCAATGCTGAAAATGACAACAGCCGGGATAACCGTGTTGGCCATGGAATGAAAGGGGTTCGACGGGATATACAGGTCAATCGGGTTGAAAGTGGTTGCTATTTCCTTGGAATGAGCACTGAAAAACGAAGCGCTGACATATTCGGGAAATGCCATCGGGAAGGCCGTGATGACGACAAAGGCGATGCCCCAGAACAGTAGCATCAACAGGCCGCCTTTAACTGCAAGCAATTTTGCCAGTTTTGCGTCCAGTTGCCCGAGGCCGGAGATCAGGGAAACGATGACGTAGGGGAGCACGGTCATCTGCATCAGGCCTATCCAGATGTCTGCGATGATTTGCAGGCCTGCAACTTTTTCGCCGAAAAACAGTCCTGAAAGTATTCCCAATAGCAAACCGCTGACGATACGAAATGTCAGGCTGGTTTCTTTCAGGTAATGTCCGATGCTGCCCATGAAGATTCAGAGTACTATACTGATGCGTTTTTTCAATCAGGTTCCAACCTCAATGCACACACGAGTGGCGCAAAAATCCTATCTGAAATCCGCAAGATGGACCGGGGCCTGGTTATTGCTTATGGGCATGGTTTTGCTGCCGCTGTCGCTGCAAGGCGCCGAGGTTACCCGCTTGCTGATTGAGTCCGGCGATCCTGTTCTGCAGGTGAAGCTGGAGGAACTGGTGCGTGCACAGGGCCTGGACGGGCCTGCTTCACGCGGTGAGCTGAATCTTGCCCTGGTGATTGTCACCGACCCCTCCAGACCCCGCCTGGCGGAAATCAACGGTCATGAAATGGTCTATGCGGCGAGTTTGCCCAAGATTGCGATTCTGCTGGGCGCTGCAGTTGCCCTGGAAGAGGGCAGGCTGGTGATGAGCGATGCGCTCCACAAGGATCTCAACGACATGATCCGGGTTTCCTGCAATGCCTGTGCAACGCGTGTGCTCGAGCAGGTGGGCAGGCAGCAATTACTCGATACACTGCGGTCACCCTCGTTGCTTTTTTATGACGAGGACAGCAACGGCGGATTGTGGGTGGGCAAGGATTATGGCCCCGGCACCGCCTACCAACGGGATCCGCTGGAGGGGTTGTCGCACGGCGCCACGGCCTTCCAGGCTGCACGATTTTACTACCGGCTTTACACCCGGACCCTGGTCAGCCCGGCCCAGTCCGAGATGATGCTGGGAACGCTGGTCGATCCCGGCGTTGAGCACAAGTTCGTCAAGGGTCTGAAAGACTACCGCGGGATGAAAATTTACCGGAAATCAGGCACATGGAGAACCTATCACGCAGACAGCGCATTGGTGGCCTATGGCGGACACGCCTATATCATGATTGCGCTGGCCAACAATCCCAATGGCGCAAAGTGGCTTGAAAACCTGGCCCGGCCAATGCATCGGCTTGCCATAGCGCAGAGCTGGGAGGCTGTTCGGAAGAAAAGGTAAGTTATTCCGCGTCTGCGCCCTCCGAGTTTTCCTTCCTGATCAGCCTGTGAACTTCAGTACCCATTGTCTGGTGATCGACCGCCGAATTCTGTCGCAACACGTTGGATATGACGATCGCTATGTAATGCAGTTTTACGCCGTCTGTATCCTGTTCGACAATGGCCACGGAATTCATGTAGTTGTACACGTTGCCGTGATAAGGCGTGCACTTGAATCCCTCTTCCTGCTGACATTTGTATAAGGAGCCGGATTTGAAGTAAACCGCCGCTTCCCGTAGTTCCGGCGAGGAGGCATAGCGGATCCGACGTTCCGTCATGTACAGCAGTCTTTTGATTTGCCTGCTGCTCCATTCATCTACCAGTTTCCCCTGTTCCATCATCAGGACAAACTCCATCAGGGTCCGGGCTGTGGCGTAACTGTTGCCGCCGCCATTGACGTTGCGCTTTCCCTGTGCCGTGAAGAAACTGCCTTGCCGGATCTGGTCAAGCGGCAAGCCATTTCGGGTCACCGGTTCCCAGAACGTCTGCTGGAACAACCGGGTCAGCTCGGCTGAAGGTGTGTCATCAAAAAAGGCTTTGATGGCCTCTTCCGAGACCGGGTAATCCTGGCCAAAGTGTTTGAGCAGCATGGCGTCGCGCATCATCATGGCTGCTGCTGAATTGGAGCTGACTGACAGCATCCAGTCGAGGTATTCCCAAACGGAACCCTGGTCGCCGTCCTGCATGGGCCTGCGGATCAACTCAAGTGTTTCCACGTTGAAGAGCCGTATTGTGTGATGATCGCTGTGCGAGAAATCATCTGCCGTCATAACCGAGTCGCGCAAAATGGCTTTGCGCCGCTCCAGGTCGTCCGGCCAGGTATCCGCGAGCGCCTGGAAGAACCCGAGTGCAACCAGCAATTTCCCCACACTTCCGACGTTCTGTTTATGGTTTCCCCGGTACTCGGCGTAAAGGGGGTGGTCCGGATTGCTGAGGTCCAGAATCGCTATGCTGTAACGGTCGGCATTCTCACCCAGTAATGCTTTGACCTTTTCAGTAAACGCAGGATCCGGTTCGGGCAGCGCCATGTCCTGGCGGTCCAGGAGTCGCAAATCTACCTGTTCGGTGGTCAGCATCGCCCCCGGGGGCTGAAATCCGCCTTTTGCTTTTCCTTCATTGGCCAGGCGGGCGCCTTCCACTCGGCGAATGCCGGTTTCTTCATAGCCGTCAATCGGATAGGCAAAGGCCTCGTTGATGCCCACGAGAGAGATAACGAGGGTGGTAGCGATAATCAGTCGTTTGCTTGTCTTCATTCTTCAGGTACTCCATTCATGTCCACGGTGATGGCGCCGGTGCTGACATGCCGGGCCTCCATTTCGTGGAGATAACTGATTCCCAGGGCGGCCTTGCTGTCTAGAAACGGCCTCAGCTGAAAAAGCCGGAGGTCGCCATCGAGAAAGCCAAATTCGACATCGGCAGGTGCCGGCTGCCCCTGGTCGTCGATTATGGGTGGAAACTTGTCGGGCAGGTTAACTGCAAAATCGATCAGTTGACTGACCTCTCCGGGCTGCAACACGTAGTCACTGCCGCTGCTGGGCAGGAGCAACAGGCCGCCTGCGGGGTCCGGGACCCTCCTCCAGGGCGCCGTGGCTGTCGCCAGCACGTGCACCGGCTCGCCATTGAGGGGTATCCGCAGGGATTCGGCCGCCTGCCCATCGACGGCGCCACCCAGCCCCTCGTTAACCGCGACGGAGATGATTTCACGGTTCCCGGTGTCGATATCCTGCGTGACCAGCACACCTGACTTGTCTGAAGCGACAGATTCCAGCAACAGAATAGACGTATATACGTGCTCGGGGTCTGTCATATGGGACTGGCGCCAGGCGAAAGCCCGGGCGGTAAACGGAGATGCCCAGACGTCGCTGATGCTGTTCATCAGGTTTTCGAACCCGACCACGTTGGGCAGCGTGAGGTTAAGCCCTGCGCCGGTAAAACCTGCCAGGTCCTCTACATTGGTGTCTGATCGGACGAACACGCCTGGCGGGTTTTCCGAGCCGAAAGTCTCTCTCAGGGCAGCTCTCAGCCGCTGCTGAAATTCATCACTGGGCTGTGTGTTGATGATGATGTTGTAAAGTTCGGCCCGAAACGCCTCAGTTTCGGCCTCGGTTTCGGTTTCACCTTCGGGCATCGCCTCCAGGCGGTCGTAGCTTCTCACCATCCAGTCAAACACGGTGCCTTCGCCGCGAGGGTAGGGCTGGTCCAGTGTTTCCTGTCTGAAAACACCAAATGGAATAGCTACTCCCCGGGAGACATGGCCCGGGTAGTGGGTTCTAAGCTCACCCAGTTTCGCGGCCTTTGGTCCGACGATTCGGCCTGAATCAGCCGCGCGGAGATCATCCAGCTGGACCAGTTCGCGAACACCCAGGTCCAGCTTTTCCAGGTCAGGACGAATAACGATAGTGCCCTGTGCATCGGCCTCCCTGAAGATGGATTTCCATTGGTCAGACCACAGTGATAACTCGACCAGGCCCGATTTGCTGACGGCCATGACAACCCGTTGGCCATCGTACCTGGCCAGTTCCGGAACCAGGCTCTGGTTTACGGTCACATTGGGAATACCCAGGTTTCGGGCCAGCAACTGCACATGAGACAGCGGGTTGCCTTCTCCAGCGGTCAGAATGCCCGCAACCGGTGGCAGGTCCGAAACGGTCTCAGGCAGCATGTAGATACCGTCAGCCCGGAAGTTTTCCAGGTCCTGGAGATCAGGCTCAACGTACAACGTTCCCTGCGCCAGGCCCGGGTTCAATGCAGTGAATCCAACGCCCACATCGCGGTCGAACAGCCGGTGTTTGACGCCGGCCAGGCGGTTAGCGTCTCTTGACAGGCTGTCGAGTACCTTCGAGTACATCAGCAGCGGGCTGCCGCGCAGCTGATCCTGGATGAAAAGCATCGCCAGCGGTTCGACCAGCGCCAGCTGGGCCATGGAATCGAAAAAGTGCATCCGCAGGGTCTGTGTTCCCCATCCCGGTGTCCTTCCCAGGTAGTTCAGGTCCTTCAGGTATTCGTCAAGGGGAAGGGAATCGCTCTGCAAGGATTCCAGCGTGGTCATCATGGCTGCCAGCAAACGGGCGTTGATCACTCCTGTGCCATAGGCAGCCTGGCCGGCATGAGCCAGGAAATCGGCACGCTGTCTGCGGCTGGCGCCAGGCAGGGCAGGCCGGAGTTCCGAGGCGGCACGGAAATTCTCTCCTTCTGCCCGCAAGCTCAGGTCGAGCAGGTCCAGCCGCACCTGGGGAGACTTCACGCGCGAGAGGTTGCGGCGTAAATCGGCCAGCAATTGCCCCGTGATTTTTAAGCGATCACCCGCTGACTGGCCCAGGCGCAAGGAACGCGCGCTCTGCCGCAGCATGTCCTGCAGCCAGGGTGCGGCGGTGTAGCGTTCAGCCATGCTATCCAGTTCTGTGTGTAAAGGGGCTGAACGGTAAATGCCGTCAATTTCTTCAGCCAGGTCGATATAGGGCTGCCTGGCCTGCTCTGAGCCAAGCGACACGGCATACTCGCGCACGGCATCGGCATCCTCGGCTCCGGGTGAGCCGTGAATTTTTGCCCGCAGCGCTTTGAAACCGGGGTCCTTGTCCGACAGGGATGCTGATACCTGGCGTACTTCCTGGATGGAGGCGGTATTGGTCCCATGCGGCAGCATGCGCACACCGGCTCTGAGTGCGGGAAATCCCGGTCCGATCCAGTAGGGGCGCGAAGCCATCTCGATCAGCAGTTTCCGGGCTGCGGCACGCTCGTCTTCTTCCTGTATGGCGCCGCGGTAAAACAGTGCCCGCCGCAAGATCCAGCCGTCATCGACGCTGACCAGGAATCGTTCGATCAGAATCTGGGCGTAAAGATCGCTGAAGCCCGGGTCATCGAGCGCCGCATTGACATCCATCCCGGCCAGGATATTGGCCACCAGGAAACCCTGCTCCCGCAACGCAAGCGTTTCACTGCTCCATTCGCCGTGTTGATAACCGCCCCCATGCTCACTACAGGCATAGGATTTAGGAGGCCAGACCGTGCCATCGTTACAGAACCATCTGAGCCGCGAAAACGGGCCCCGCTCCAGGGTTTTCATTTTTTCGATGGATGCCCGGTAGGGTTCGGCGTTGATGGCCTCACCACTGACTGAGGCTGTTGACGTTTGTGCCAGTAGCGTGCCGGCAAGAAAGACGAGAAATTTGTAGCGCATTATTCCCCCTCTGGCGGGAAAAACTTACAGGAGCTATAGATAATAACTGATTTAAAAAGCGTTCATTGTTTTATACTTCGCGCTCTGAAGCTGTTCCATCCTTCAATGACAGAAATACTGCAAACACTACAACAGGTGTTCGGCCTGCAGGAGTTCCGGCCTCACCAGCGGGAGATCATCGAACAGGTAATGTCCGGCGGCGATGCCTTTGTGCTGATGCCGACGGGTGGCGGTAAATCGCTGTGTTATCAATTGCCGGCGCTGCTTCGCGAAGGAGTCACCATCGTCGTGTCTCCCCTGATTTCGCTGATGAAGGACCAGGTGGACGCATTGCTGGCGAATGGCGTCCGGGCAGCGATGTACAACTCCAACCTGGAAGCGGCCGAAGCGCGCTCGGTTCTGTCTCGTCTGCACGGTGGTGAACTGGACCTGTTGTACGTTGCACCCGAGCGGATGATGCGGCCCGGCTTCATCAACAGCCTGGAGCAGATCACCGTTTCATTGATTGCGATAGACGAAGCACACTGCGTATCGCAATGGGGTCATGATTTCAGGCCGGAATATGCCGCGCTGGGGCAGTTGCGCGCCCATTTTCCGCAAACACCGTTCATCGCGCTTACCGCAACAGCTGACCCGCAGACCCGGGAAGATATTGTCTCGGTTCTCGGATTGCATGATGCCCGCAGGTTTATCACGAGTTTCGACCGGCCCAATATTCGCTATACCGTGCTGGAGAAACATCAACCTCATAGCCAGTTATTACGGTTTCTCGATTCACAGGGTGATGAGTCCGGCATTGTGTATGCGCTGTCCCGTAAGCGCGTAGAGGAAATTGCCGAGCACCTGCTGGACCGGGGGTTCCAGGCAGCTGCTTATCATGCAGGCTTGCCGGCATCTGAGCGCAAAGACGTTCAGGAAAGGTTTATTCGCGACGACCTGTCCATCGTGGTCGCAACAGTGGCGTTCGGAATGGGCATCGATAAGCCGAATGTCCGCTTCGTCGTGCACTATGATTTACCCCGTCACCTGGAGGGTTATTACCAGGAGACCGGCCGGGCAGGGCGTGATGGTCTGTCATCGGAGGCTTTGTTGTTGTTCGGTATACAGGATGTGGCCACTGCCAGGTATCATCTGGATCAAAGTTCTAATGAGAATCAAAAAAGAATTGAGTCACACAAGCTCAGCGCCATGGTCGGGTTTGCTGAAAGCCTGACCTGCCGTCGGCGTGTTTTACTCGGTTACCTGGGTGAAACCTTGAAAAAGGATTGCGGAAATTGTGATATCTGCCTCGATCCGCCGGAACGATTCGATGCGACAGAGGCGGCGCGCAAGGTGCTTTCCTGTGTCTACCGTGTGAGGCAGTCCTTTGGGATCAAGCATGTGGTTGATGTCTTGCGTGGCGCAGAAAATGAGCGGATCCGTAAGTTTGGTCATGAAGGTCTTTCCACTTATGGGATTGGCATGGAGTATTCGCATGCTGAGTGGATGTCCATGGTTCGGCAACTGATCCACCGGGGCTTTCTGATACAGGACATCGCTGCTTTTTCGGTGTTGAAACTAACCCCGGACGCCCTGGCGGTGCTGAGAAACGAAGAGTCCGTCGAACTGGCACGGCCGAGAATCCGGGAGAAGGCAGCAAAGAAACCCGCCATCGCGATCGACCTGGACAGCGACGATCTCCGCCTTTTCGAGCGCTTGCGGTCGCTGCGTAAGCAGTTGGCGGAGGACAGCGGCGTTCCGCCTTACGTTATTTTTGGCGACGCGGCGCTGGTGGAAATGAGCAAGTTCCGGCCTCGGAGCGAAACTGAGTTCCTTGGCGTAAACGGTGTGGGGCAGGTAAAGCTTGAACGTTATGGCGCGGCGTTCCTTGAAGTCATTGTCGAAGACCTGGCCTGGTAAATGAGTGGCGCAAACGGTCAGGTTGTAAAGCATGGCGAAACCGGTCTTGCCGAGTTTGTCGCCCTGATGGCATTTACTATGTCCCTGGTCGCCCTGAGCATTGATGCGATGCTGCCGGCATTTCCGGAAATGGCCAGGGATCTCTATGTAACGGGCGCCAACGACATCCAACTGGTCGTGTCCACGTTATTTATCGGCCTGGCGGCCGGGCAAATTTTCTATGGGCCACTGTCCGATTCGATCGGGCGGAAGCCGGCGATTTATACTGGCTTTGCCATATTCGTGGCCGGTTCGGTGCTGTCCATGGCCGCCACGGATTTCTCCACGATGCTCGCCGGGCGCCTGTTGCAGGGCATCGGCGCCGCCGGTCCGCGAACAGTTTCGGTTGCATTGATTCGGGACCGTTTTCACGGCTCTGAAATGGCAAGGATCATGTCCTTTATCATGACGATATTCATCCTGGTGCCGATTTTTGCTCCGGCGCTCGGCCAGGGCATCCTGCTGATTGCCGGTTGGCGGTCCATTTACGGGGTATTTATCGTTCTTGCTTTGCTGATTCTCGTCTGGCTGATCATCAGGCAACCGGAGACATTGCCGCGGGAAAGCCGCAAAGATTTCACGTTGAGGAACGTCGCGGCGGCGTTTCTGGAAGTCCTTAAGAGCCGCGTTTCTGTGGTTTACACGTTGATTGCGGGGTGCATTTCCGGTGCCTTCCTGAGTTATCTCAACACCAGCCAACAGATATTCCAGGATCAGTATGGACTCGGGAACCTGTTTCCAGTCTATTTCGGGCTGTTGGCGGTAGCGGTGGGTTGTGCGTCGCTGCTCAACAGTTCCCTGGTCATGCGTTTTGGCATGCACCGGCTTGCGGATGGGGCGCTGGTCGTAATGATGGTGCTGTCGTGGCTGTTTCTGCTGGTTGTCTGGCTGAACGATGGACACCCTGCACTGTGGTTATTCATCAGTGTCTGCCTCGCGCTGTTTTTCTGTATCGGCGTTTTGTTTGGCAACCTCAACGCCATTGCCATGGAGCCGTTGGGCCACGTTGCCGGCACAGCCGCAGCAGGGATTGGTTCGGTGACCACCTTGCTCGCGGTGGCGCTCAGTTACGGCGTAGGGCAGGCTTATAACGGCACCTTGTTCCCCATGGCGATCGCTTTTGTCAGCCTGATTTCACTTTCAGTGCTCTTAATGATGATAGTAAAATGGCGGGCTATGCATCCCGAGCAAGCGAGTGCCCCATGAGCGGTTATAACCTTTCCCACCTGAAGCAACTGGAGGCGGAAAGCATCCATATCATCAGGGAAGTAGCAGCCGAGTTTGATAACCCGGTGATGCTCTATTCGGTCGGGAAGGATTCGTCGGTCATGCTGCACCTGGCGCACAAGGCATTCGCGCCCGGCAAAATCCCCTTCCCACTGATGCACGTTGACACACAGTGGAAGTTTCGGGAGATGTACAGGTTCCGGAGCCTGATGGCGGAGAAATATCAGGTCGACATCAAAGTGTGGATCAATCCGGAAGGCAAGGACCAGGTCAGTCCGTTCAGCCACGGTTCTGAAAAGCATACCCAGATCATGAAAACCGAGGGGTTGAAGCAGGCGCTCGACCATTACGGTTTTGATGCGGCTTTCGGCGGAGCACGCCGGGACGAGGAAAAAAGCCGCGCCAAGGAGCGCGTCTACAGTTTCCGTAATGAATTTCACCAGTGGGACCCCAAGAACCAGCGACCGGAACTATGGAACCTTTACAACGCAAAGATCAACAAGGGCGAATCGATCCGTGTGTTCCCCTTGTCCAACTGGACCGAGCTGGATATCTGGCTTTACCTGTTGCGCGAGGATATTCCGATTGTGCCGCTTTACTTTGCCGGTGAACGGCCGGTGGTGGAGCGTGATGGCGTGCTGATCATGGTGGATGATGAGCGGATGCCGCTGAAGGAAGGCGAGACGCCAGAAATGAAAAAAGTCCGCTTCCGCACCCTGGGCTGCTATCCATTGACCGGCGCGGTTGAATCCAACGCTGAAACCCTGGAGGAGATCGTCCAGGAGATGTTGCTGACGACCACATCGGAACGTCAGGGTCGAGTCATTGACGCCGATAATTCCTCGATGGAGGAGAAGAAAAAGGACGGGTATTTCTGATGGCCGGCAGCAACTACGAAGTACACGAAGAAGACCTGATACGCACGGATATTTCCGAGTATCTCAAACGGCATGAGGAAAAAGATTTACTGCGCCTTCTGACCTGCGGTTCGGTGGATGACGGCAAGTCAACCCTGATTGGCCGGCTGTTGTATGACGCACATATGATTTACGAGGACCAGCTGGAAACAGTAGCCAGAGACTCCAAAGTGTTTGGCACGACTGGTGATGATTTCGATCCGGCGCTGCTGACCGATGGCCTCAAGGCGGAACGCGAGCAGGGCATCACCATCGATGTTGCCTACCGGTACTTTTCCACCGACAAGCGCAAATTCATTATTGCCGACTGTCCCGGGCATGAGCAGTACACGCGCAACATGGCTACCGGGGCTTCGAACTGCAACCTCGCGGTGATCCTCATCGATGCGCGTTACGGGGTCATTGCACAGACCAGGCGCCACAGTTTCATCTGCTCCCTGCTGGGTATCAAGCACGTCGTTGTTGCGGTCAACAAGATGGACCTTGTGGACTGGTCGCAGGAAACATACGATCAGATCATGCGTGAATACAATGCCTTTGTCGCGCGGCTCAATTTTTCTGATATCCACTTCATTCCGATGTCCGCACTGAAAGGGGACAACGTGGTGGAGCACAGTAAAAACCTCAAGTGGTATGACGGGCCCACGTTTCTTCACCACCTGGAAAGCCTGAACATTTCGACGGATCGTAACCTTATCGACATGCGCCTGCCGGTGCAGTATGTATTGCGTCCCAACCTCGATTTCCGCGGATTCAGCGGCACCCTGGCATCCGGTGTCCTGCGGGTGGGAGACCCGGTGGCCAGCCTGCCTTCACGCCGCACTTCGAAAATCAGGGAAATTTACGGACCGGATGGAACGGTAGGGGAGGCGGTTTCCCCGATGGCCGTCACGGTGACGCTTGAGGACGAAATCGATGTTTCGCGCGGCAACATGCTGGTGCCGGTGAACAATCTGCCGCACGTCGGTAACGAATTCGAGGCCATGGTGGTCTGGATGCATGAGAATCCCGCCGGGCAGGGCAAGAGTTACCTGGTCAAGCACAGTTGCACCATGGTGCCCGGAGTGATCTCGGATATCCGCTACAAGGTCGATATCAACACCATGAAAAGCCAGAAGAGTACGGGTGAAGAAAAGATCTCAATCGATTCGCTGGAACTCAATGAAATCGGCCGATGCCACATCACGCTGCACCGGGCTATCGCATTTGATCCGTATGACCGTAACCGTGCGACGGGATCGTTCATCATTGTCGACCGGATCACCAATGTAACGGTCGGTGCGGGAATGATCGTTGACCGTATCGTCTCCAGGCCCCGCCACGCGCGTGAACCGGTCAGTCACAACATCGTGCGTTCGCAGAGCCTGGTCAGCACCGGGGAAAGAACCGGTTTGCTGGGCCAGCGCGGCGTAACGGTATGGCTCACGGGGCTCAGTGCTTCGGGTAAATCAACCATTGCGCGGCGACTGGAGAAGCAGTTGATCGAGCAGGGCCGGCTCTGTTACATCCTCGACGGCGACAATGTGCGCCATGGTCTGAACCGCGACCTGGGTTTCTCGATGGATGACCGGAAAGAGAACATCCGGCGTATTGCCGAAGTGGCTGCCCTGATGAACGATGCCGGAGTGATCGTGGTCACGGCATTCATCTCTCCTTACCGGCTCGACCGACAGTCCGCACGCGAGGTCATCGGTGACGAATGTTTTATCGAAGCCTTCGTGGATACCCCCCTGGAAGTCTGTGAAGCCAGGGACCCGAAAGGTCTTTACAAAAAGGCCCGCGCGGGAGAAATCAGGCAGTTCACCGGTATCAGTGACGCATACGAGCCGCCACAAAATGCGGAAATTACCCTGCCCACCGGGGACCTCACGCCTGAACAGGCTGCCGACAAGGTCATCGCTGACTTAAAGGCGCGTGGGGTCATAACAGCCACAGGCGACAATCCATAGCCGAACTTAACCATTCAGATGCTATTTCATATTCATCGGCCACAGTTTGAGCCAATTCAATTTGGGTCGGACCGGAGATGGTCTTCCTTGTTGGCGAATCCGGACATCCAGCTTAAAGCCACAAAAATCCACTAAGGCCTCCCCTGGTCCAGACGTTCAATACCCATTTGATCCATGTCGATTTGCCGGTCCTTGCCCTGGACCAACAAAGGTTATTACCCGAAAAGGTAAGTTCCGTGTGCCTATCTGGCAATTCAAATGCCGGTTGCTTGTCAGCGGTTATATTCTTATGGTCACAAGCCATGCAGATACACTGCAAAGGTCTGATAATTCCGCTACTACACTTTAATAATGCTTTTTAACTATCTGTATTTTAACATTAAATTTTATTCGCAATGAAATCATAACAGAATTCATCCCATTTTCAGCTTTTTGGTTCCGCATCTAGCCACCCTGAAAACTCAACGATTTGGTATGGAGTCCCTGAAAGAGTTCTGATTGCCAATAGGCCCTCGATTGGTTTTGCAAATAAATCAGATATTTAACTTGTATTACTACCCAATGAGGGTTAAGGTGCCGGTGCAGGATCGGTTTTAGTGTTATGCGCCCTGAAGATACAGGCGACCCGGTCTGGCATGTAGATTAGTTGCAAGTGCTATTAGTATTCTCAGATTTCAAATCAGTATTTTCTGTTTTTTGGTTTTTTGAGATAAGCGATTGATCAATTTTTAATTATTTCAAAGGTAAATCAAAATGACGACAGGTACTGTAAAGTGGTTCAACGAATCCAAGGGATTCGGTTTCATCTCTCCTTCCGATGGTGGTAAAGACGTGTTTGTTCACTTCTCCGCGATCCAGGCAGAAGGCTTCAAAGTACTGGCCGAAGGTCAGGAAGTTACGTTCAATACGGAAGACGGCCCCAAGGGACCGCAAGCCACAAACGTAACAGCGGCTTAAGAGAAACCGCCACAAGTAATACCGGGCCCCCGCCACCGTGCGGGGGTTTTTTTTGCCTGAAGCTGCTCTTTTTAAATCTGCTGGCGCCCCGCCAGTCTAATGCGGTATGTTTTGGGCCCATGAAAACTAAAACAACCCAAATTCGGAAAGGCCCGCCCAGGATAATCCTGGTCCTTCTGGCGGCTATTCTTGTCAGCTCTGCCCCCGGTATCAAAGCGCAATCCGGAGGCGATGATCCGGTCAAGCCGGGGAGCCGAACCGTTTTGATCACCGGCGCCAACCGAGGCATCGGACTGGAGTTGGCGCGTCAGTATTCGGCAGCCGGATGGCAAGTCATCGGCACGGCAAGAAAGCCCGAATCGGCGGAGGAACTGGGCGCGATTGGCACAGTAGTGCAACTGGACGTCACGGATCAGGTCAGTGTTGACCGGTTGGCGCAGGACCTCGTCGATCAGCCGGTCGACATTCTGATCAACAATGCCGGCATACAACCATTGATGTGGAAGCTCGCTGACGTCGACTTCGATGAATTTGAAAGGGCGCTGAGCGTGAATACGATCGGACCGGTCCGGGTGACTCGTGCACTTGTACCCAACCTGCGTTCAGGCAAACTCCGAAAGGTTATCAATGTCACTACCAATCTCAGCAGTATTGCCGGTAATACGGATGGCGGTTTTTATGGCTACCGCGAAAGTAAGGCGGCACTGAACATGTTTACAAAGTCGCTGGCCGCGGAGTTTGGCCCGGAGGGGTTCATTTGTATCGTACTTCATCCGGGTTGGGTGCAAACGGATCTGGGTGGCCCGAATGCACCTTTAAGCGTTGAGGAGTCAGCACAGGGGATGCGCAGCGTTATCGAAGACCTGTCGCCGGCGGATAATGGCAGCTTCTGGACCTACGCAGGTAAACAAATGGCCTGGTGAGCGTATGCCGTCCCTGGCATGTGCCCCGCCTGGTCGATTGAATGGGCTGCGACGTTTTTCAGGGATATCGCGTCATAAACCTCGAATACGGAAACCGGAATTTTCGCTTCTGAATAAAACCTGAAAAGAGAGACAGACACATGACCCACAAGATTTTACTGACCATCACCGCTATTTCCCTTGCACTTGCCATGGCTGCGGCCAGCGCTGGTGAGACGGATGCCGTTGAAGACGAGCACATCGTCATTGCCCTGAGCACGGATGATTTTGAATTGGCTGAGACCGACATCAGTGATATGGAGGTGGGCGATGCCCAGACCTTCAACACCGAAAGTGGTAAAAGGATCGACCTGCTGCGTACCGAAGACGGTGTTGAGATTTACATGGATGGCGAATTGATCGAAACCGGCCTGCACGGTGAGCATGATTTGCATGAAGGTCACAAGGTAGTCCACAAGGAAGTCGAAGTGATTTGTAATACCGATGAAGACTGTGAACACGTGGTCTGGATCTCAGAAGACGAAGAGCTCGATGTTGAGGCCCTGCATCACGATGGCAGCCATGAGAAGATCATCATCATCAAAAAAGAAGTAGACACCGACTGACTCCTTCCAGATTTTTCGGTCTTTTCTGGACGCTCCGCTGATTCAAATTGGCGGGGCGTTTTCATATTTGCAGGTTATGATGTCGCCATGCCAATGTTCTTGCAGGTAAGGCCCTGATGCAGATTTTTGATTTCCTGACTGACGCGACCGTCGTTTTCTTTATTGCAAATACGCTCTATGTCATCTCCTACATGCTGACCAGCATGCTCTGGCTACGCATTCTGGCGATCATTGCGGCCATCTCCACCTTTCCCTATTTCTATTTCCAGGTCGAGCCACTGTGGTCTGCGCTGTTCTGGCAAAGCTGTTTCCTCGCCGTCAACCTGGTCAATCTGCTGATCCTGCTGTATTCCATGCGTTCCGCGAGTTTCGACGGGAACGAGAGCCTGGCCTATGACATCAAGTTTTCTGGGCTGAAACCCTACGAAGTCCGGCCCATCTTCAAGTATGCAAAACAGGAACGGGTCGAGGATGGCCACATTCTGCTGAAGGACGGTCAGAAAAACCAGACGCTTTTCCTGATTCTGGACGGGGAATGCCGCGTGCTGAAAAACGGGATTGAGGTCGCTGTTCTGGGCCAGGGACATTTTGTCGGAGAATTGAGTTTTCTCAGCGACGATGCTGTCAGTGCTGATGTGGTGACGGTGGGAAATGCGAACCTGATGTCATGGGACAAGCATGCCCTGGCGCCACTGTTCAAGCGGCAGGGATTGTACGAATCCTATTTCTACTCTTTATGCAGCCTGGACGTGGCTGGCAAACTCCGCGCAATGACCGCCGGGCATGCGACCGGCTGAAGCCGGACCCTGCCGCTACTTTTTCTTGAACAGGTCGGTGCAATCAAACTGCGAGGTGTAGTTTTTGTGCTTGCACACCGAGTCTTTCCCGAATACGTCGTCCAGCGCGGACTGCAGGTTGGAATAGGATTTTCCATCGACCTGGTAATTGACCCGGTTGGGGTCCAGATTTCGTTGCCGCATCAGGTCGTATTCGGAAGCTTCCAGCGCGAACACTTCTCCATCGTTGGTAGGGGGCGCCAGGTCATCGAGGCTGACACCACTGCGCATAACGACGTTGAGCTTGCCAGATTGCCCAAAGTCGGTGGCCAGCCAGTCCACATTGAGGATTTCGTTCACGGTCCCGTCCGACAGCATTTGTTTGTAGCCACGCTGAAAATCACTGATGATTTCTTCGGCCAGTGGATTCTGGCGGGACACCGCAAAATAGAGGTCACGGAAAGCCAGCACGGTGTCGATCATGGTCAGGTTTTTCATCACCGGATCATCAATCTTGTCGCGCGCAACCAGTTCATCCACCAGCGCTGCGTCCGCCTTTCCGCTTTCAACCGCCTTGAGAGCATCCAGGGAATTCCTGGCTTTGACTACGGTGAAACTGGACTTCAAGCCTTCGATCGTGCCTCCGTATGCATAGTCTGCGACCAGGGCCACGCGCAAACCCGCGAGGTCGTTGGCGGACGAGATGGTGACTGTGCTTCGGCTGCTCACAACGGGGATAATCCGGTTGCTCAAATAGGGTTCAGAGAACATCAGGTATTGTTCGCGCTCCGGATTGCGCCAGGCAGCAGCGATTCCGTCAATAGCTCCCGCCCTGGCCTCCTGTAACACGATCTCCCAGTCTTTCACCTCGACCCGGCAAGGCCAGCCTTGCAGCGAAAGGGCCTGGCAAACCAGTTTTTCGGCTGTGCCCTGTTCATTGCCTTCGAGTATAAAGGGCGGCCACGAGTCATTGCTGAGTAACAAGGGTTCTTTGGCTTCGGCCGTGGAAAACAGTGAGACGGCTATGAGAACAAGGACAGACTTTTTCAAGGTACTCCGCTCCGGATAGAAGTGATATGAACCGTATGATAACTAAAAATTAACTTCTTAGTCGGCGCATCAGCGTGTAACTGACCAGTAAGCCCAATGCGGCGAAAGCGGCCAGGAAATAAAAGTAGTTTTGGTGACCGGCAAGGCCAGGTGAATTATCAAGTAAAATGCCGCCTGCATAACTGACGAAAATATCCGGTGTGTAACCGATGACCGAAACCAGGCCGACCGCGGTTCCAGTCACGACGGCGGGTACTTCGGCTTCTTCGAACAGGGCGTAGTACAAGGATCGTAGCCCGAAAATGGCCGAGCTTCCGATCAGGATATTGGCCAGCAATACCCAGACAACACCGGGTTCAGGCGTGTAAATGGCGAAGAACAGTTGTGATGCAAGCAGAACGGCGAAGCAAACCACGGTCATGCGTGAGACGAAGATCCGGTCCCCCAACAAGCCCGCTGCCACCGCGGCAAGAGGACGCATCCAGGCGCCAATCGCCGCAATCCCGGCTGCCTCGACTTCGCTCATGCCAAATCCCTCCACCGCGAACAGGGAATAATTGTCAAAGCCCTTATACCCAACATAGGCACAAACCACGATAACCGAGGTGAGCCACACAGAAGGCATACGCAGCACGCGCATGATATGCATCGCAGTACTCTCGCGCTCCGGCTTCCACTCTTCCAGGTTCGGCTGGCCATCGGCGTGGCCGTCAGACAATGCGAACCAGACATAGACGCCGGTTGCAGCAGTCACAGCGGTGTAGCCATAGATGATCAGGCTCAACGCCAGCCTTTTTCCTTCCGGACTGGCGCTGGCGTAGCCTTCGGGAAACATCAATCCAAACAGAGCCGCGCCAATGGTAGCCATAAGCGCCGCCATCGCCCCTCTTCCTCCCTCCAGAAACCCAAAGGCTCGACCCTGTTCCTGCGTTCCGCCCCACTCACGTGTTGCACGAATCAGGGCTGCCCAGAAAAGAAGAATCGTGGTGAAGCCAAAAAAGCCCCAAATCATTAACGCACCCCGGAAGTCGGGCATGGTGGCCATGTACAAACCCCCGGCTGCCGTCGACCAAAGTGACCAGGCGAGCAGCTTACGTGCTGGAAACCGATCTGCCAGTGGCCCGCCGGGAAAGTACGACAGCATGGCGACCACACCATACACCGCCTGGACAGTACCCAATTCGGTATTGGTGAGATCAAAAACTTCCAGAACTGTCGGGCGAAAAAACCGCGTCACATGGAAAGGCAGCGCATAAATAGCTTCGCCAGCCAGGATCAGGCCGAGCATGTAAAAAATGCGGTGTCGAACGGTATGGGCTTCTGACAAAATGCTGTTATTTTATTGGGCGAACTACCTTAGCATAAACATCTGGCGGCTTATCCAGGGAACCATATTTTCTTGCCGTGCGGTCTTTTAACGACCCAAACTATGACGCCGAAGCTGGCGAAGATAGCGGATTTGACGATTCTGTGGATGATTCAGCCGATGAAGGAGTCCTCTGACGGGCGCTGGTATGCATCTGATTGGCCCCAATCTTGCATCTCTCATGTGAACACCCATTATTCTGGAGTGCACGTGATGAATAAAATCCTTTTCCTGTGTGTTTGCCTGTTTTCGACCAGCCTGCAGGCATGGAATTGCAAATATGAGAAAGATATCGACCAGGTGCTGGATCTCGAGGGGAGCGAGATGCTGGTTGTCCTGGCCGGCGCCGGTGACCTGGAAATAAAGGGCGACAAGGAAGCTTCAGCGGCGACTATTCGCGGCCGGGTTTGCGTTTCGGACGAGGACTGGCTTGATGAATCGCGTATCGATACATTGAAGGGGAGAACCGCAGAGATCATCGTCGAGCTTCCTGAAATCAGCGCTTCCTGGTCCCTGATGGGCAACATCTACGCTTATATTGACCTCGAGATTACGGTTCCCGCCAGCATGGTGATGGACATCAAGGACAGCTCGGGGGACGTGGAGATCGATGGCATCGGTAGCTTAAGCCTGAAGGACAGTTCTGGTGATATTCTGGTCGAGAATATAGAGGGCTCAGTTACGGTGCATGATTCGTCCGGCGATATGGTGCTTAATGACATCGGGGGTGATGTAACCGTTGGCTCAGACAGCTCCGGCGACATACGCGGTCGTGATGTTGCAGGTTCGGTACTTGTCAGCCGTGACAGTTCGGGCGATATACGGTTCATCGATGTGGGCAGGGACTTCACCGTGGAGCGGGACTCATCCGGAGACATCACTGCAAAAGGTGTAGGCGGGGACGTAGTCGTGAAATGGGATTCGTCCGGTGACATCATTTCATCAAACGTCAACGGCAACATACAGACACCGAGCAGCTGATCAATCCAGGAGTTCAATCCAGTGCTTCACGGGCAGGCCGGTCCCGCTTTGCAGGTGCATCAGGCAGCCGATATTTGCGGTGGCAATCAGCTCCGGCTGGTGTTCTTCCAGGCTGGCCAGTTTACGGCTCAGCAGTTTCTGTGAGAGATCTTTCTGCAGAATGGAATAGCTGCCTGCTGAACCGCAACAAAGGTGCGCGTCCCTGACCGGCATCAATTCGAATCCAAGCCCGCCCAGGAGCGCTTCGACCCGGCCAGCCCGCTTGAGGCCGTGCTGCAGCGTGCAGGGTGAGTGGTATGCGATCCTCATGTTGCTGGCCGTGGCCCGGGATGTCAGATCTTCGTTTTCCAGGAATTCGGAAATATCCTGCGCTATCGACGACAGTGTGCGTGCTTTATCAGCGTAATCAGGGTTGTGCTGCATCAGATGTCCATAGTCCATGACGGTGGGCGCACAGCCACTGGCGGTGAGCAGCAGAGCCTCGGCGCCGCGCTCGATTTCCGGCCACCAGTTGTCGATGTTCCCCCGTATCGTGGCGAGTGTTTTTTCCTGTTTCGACAGGTGGTGGCTGAGCGCTCCACAGCAACCGTCTGCGGGCAGAGCCTGCACACCCAGGCTGTCCAGCACACGGGCTGCGGCGAGATTGATCCGTGGAGCAGTCACCGATTGCGCACAGCCGGTCAGCAGCAGCACTTTGCGTTGATGTGTGTTTGATGGCCAGGCAGGGCCGGGAGGTTCGACGTCTGGGATGGACTTCTTGTGCCTGGCAGGGAGCAGGGGCCTGACCAGGTTGCCCAGCTTCAATAACAGGCTGAATTTCCGCGGATCGGGTACTGTTTTAAGTAACGCACTGCGCTGAATACGTTCCGTGTATGGCCGCTCGACCCGGGCCTCGACAGCCGCCCGGCCAATTTCCAGCAGGCGGTTGTAACGAACACCCGAGGGGCAGGTGGTCTCGCAGGCCCGGCAGGTCAGGCAGCGGTCCAGGTGCAACTGGGTTTCGCGGCTGGCCGCGTTGTTCTCCAGCATTTCCTTGATCAGGTAGATCCGGCCCCGCGGACCGTCGCGCTCGTCCCCTAGCAACTGGTAGGTGGGGCAGGTGGCGTTACAGAATCCACAATGCACACAGCTGCGCAGGATCTCGTTCGCTTCCCGGCCTTCAGCGGTTTCTGCATACGCTTTGCTGAGAAACGTCTGCATTACCAGTCCCGCTGCATGCGGCCCGGATTGAAGATGCCAGCAGGGTCGAGCGCCTGCTTGATACGTGCCTGGATCTGCTGCATCGCGGGCGGCAGCGGATGAAATTTTTCGATGTCTGGGTCGCCCCGAAAAAGCGTGGCGTGCCCGCCGGCGCCGGCGGCGATACGACGGATATCAGTCTCGGATATATCCGTGACATACCAGCGCTGAGCTCCACCCCAGTCGAGCAGGCAGTCACCTTCGATGTTGAGGGGCGTCGTGGCCGGCGGTACCGATAACCGCCAGAAGTTGCCGGGTCGCTCAAAGAATGGCAGCCGATGCTCCCGCACATCCTCCCACAGGGTCATATTCTCCGGGACATGATCCGGATCCAGCCTGGACACGGCAAGATCGACTTCCGAACAGGCGCCGGATATTCGTATCTGAAGCACACCGTCAAGCCAGAAGGCGCCGGACAGCGGTAACGGCTGGCCGGACCAGCGGTTGACCTTCTCTATTGCTTCGGCCTGGTTGCAATTAAAACCCAGGGTTCGTTCGCTGGCTGGCATCGGCAGCACTTTAAACGAGGTCTCCAGAATGATACCGAGTGTGCCCATCGAACCTGCCAACAGGCGCGACATATCGTAACCGGCGACATTCTTCATGACCTGTCCCCCGTACTGGACCACTTCACCGGCTCCATTGACCATCTTCACGCCCAACAGGTAGTCCCGCAAGCTGCCCCTCCAGGGCCGTGCCGGGCCGGAGAACCCGCAGGCGACAGTACCGCCGACGGTGGCGGAGTCACCAAAGGCCGGAGGATCAAACGGCAGATGCTGCCCATTGTCTGCGAGGCTGCCGCGGATTTCTGACAGCCGGCTGCCTGCCCGGCAGGTCAGCACCAGTTCGCCCGGATCATATTCCACGATGCCGGTGTGGGCCGATGTGTCCAGGGGCTCGGCGGCAACCGGGTAGCCATAGAAAGCCTTGGAGTTGCCGCCCTGAATGGCCAGTGCAGTGCCTGGCTTCAAAGCAGCACTGACTTGTTCTACGATGCGCTGTTCAGTATCCACGGCCTAGAACCTGGGTAATTCGGGGAAGGGCAGCTTGCCCCCGTGGACGTGCATGGCGCCGAGCTCGGCACAACGATGCAAGGTCGGCACAGCCTTTCCGGGGTTCAGCAGGCCCAGCGGATCGAAAGCGTGCTTGAGGGCATGAAATTGCGCCAGTTCAGCGGGGCGAAACTGCTCGCACATCGAGTCGATTTTCTCCATGCCTACGCCGTGCTCGCCGGTTACAGTCCCGCCAGCTGCAATGCACAGGCTCAGGATTTCGGCACCCAGTTGTTCCGCCTTTTCCAGTTCGCCTTTCAGGTTGGCGTCGTAAAGGATCAGCGGGTGGAGATTGCCGTCTCCCGCGTGGAATACATTGGCCACCTGCAAGCCGAACTGATCAGACAGCTCTGAGATTTTTGTCAGCACCGAGGCCAGTTCGCGGCGTGGAATCGTGCCGTCCATGCAGTAATAATCCGGCCGGATACGGCCGACGGCGGGGAAGGCGTTCTTGCGGCCCTGCCACAGCCTGAGACGCTCAACTTCAGAGGCGGACACCGTCACCGAGGTCGCCTGGTGATTCGCGAGAACTTCCTGCACGGCCTGCATCTGCTCGGTCACTTCAGCTTCACCGCCGTCCAGTTCACAAAGCAGAACCGCCTCTGCATCCAGCGGATACCCCGGTGAATTGAACGCCTCGACCGCTTCGACCGATAACCGGTCCATCATTTCCAGTCCTGCCGGTACGATCCCCGCCGAGATGATGGCGCCTACGGTCGCGGCGGCGCGTTCAACGCTGGCAAATCCCGCCAGCACCACACGGGCGGTCTCAGGGATGGGCAGCAGGCGTACCAGGACTTCAGTTATCACGCCCAGCATGCCTTCCGAGCCGTTGATCAGTGCGAGCAGGTCGTAACCTGGGCTGTCCAGCGCAGCGCCGCCCAGCACCAGTTCTTCACCTTCGATGGTCAGCAGACGCACCTCGAGTACATTGTGCACGGTCAGGCCATATTTCAGGCAATGCACACCGCCGGAGTTTTCGGCCACGTTTCCACCGATGCTGCAGGCGATCTGGGATGAGGGGTCGGGGGCATAGTAAAGCCCGTGCCCGGCGACGGCTTCACTGATGGCGAGGTTGCGCACACCAGGCTGTAGCCTGGCGGTCCGGTTGAGCAGATCGATATCCAGGATCCGGTTCAGCCGGGTCAAAACCAGCAGAAGGCCCTGGTCATGGGGCAGGGCGCCACCGGACAACCCGGTTCCGGCGCCGCGAGTCACCACCGGCACCTTGAGGGAATGGCAGGTCTGCAGAATCTGCTTCACCTGGGCTACGTTCTCCGGCAAGGCCACCAGCAAAGGCGTTTTTCGGTGCATCGACAGCGCGTCACATTCAAAAGGCTTCATGGCTTCAGTGGAGTCCAGCAGGATGTCCGCCGGAACGTCTTGTTGCAGTTTCTGCAGTAATCGGGACCGGTTTACTGAAGCCAAGGGATGGACCTCCGGGTTGTTCATGGTGATGAACACTCCAGTCATTATAATGGATACATGATCAGAAAAGGGCTACGGCCAGGCTTCAGGCTAGGTTTCCGGCTCATCAATGAGCAGGCCGGATATCAAAGGGTTTGGCGCTTCCGCCGTTCATGGGTTGCCATCGGCGTTATTGCCGTGATGGATGTCATTTTTCTGATTCCCGCAGTGACCACGTTCAGCCAGGCGAGTAGCCAATGGAGCCGGTTCGACTCGCTGTTCGACCTCGTGGCCGCATTGTTTCTGAGCGCCTGGCTGCTGGGGTGGTCGGTCGCGCCCTTGCTGTTGACCGGGATTCTTGTGCTGATGCTGTTTGGCCGGGAGACGCTGGAGGTATTCCCCGGCAAGGTCGAACTCGGATTGGGGCTCCCCCTGCTGAGGCTGGTTGCTGTTTATGATGTCGCCCACATGCGGAACCTGCGCATGGAAACACCCAAAAAAAAGTCCGGCAGGTCCTGGCGGGGGCAGCATTTCGTTTTTGACTATGGTGCGAACCAGGGGTCCTTTGGGTCAGACGTTCAAAGTGATGAAATGACCGGGGTTAAAAACGGCATTCACATGGCCAGCGGCCAGTTTGTCCGCCAGGGCGAAGCACTGCCGGGTGAAATAGAAGAAACCTGGGAATCTGAAGAGGTCATTGATGAGACAGTGCCGGTAATTGATACCACCATTGAGCCAAAACAACCGTTAACGCTGTCATCCCCTTCGAGCCTGGCCCTGATTGTCGCCAACCTGGTGCCGGTGGCCGGGGCCGTATTCCTGGGCTGGAAACTGAGCGACGTCATGGTCCTGTACTGGGCCGAAAGCGCTATCATCGGTTTCTTCAACGTGTGCAAGATCGCCGTCATCGGGCGCTGGTTCGCTCTCGCGGCAGGGCCGTTCTTCCTGGGGCATTTCGGCGGCTTCATGGCGGTCCATTTCCTGTTCATCTACATGTTTTTCGTGAAAGGTCCGGACGCCATGGACAGCGCCGATGGCGACCTGGCTGAAGTGGCCAGGCTGTTCCTGATTTTGTGGCCTGCCCTGCTGGCTCTGGCGATCAGTCACAGCTATTCGTTTTTCAATAATTTCCTGGGACGTGGCGAATACAAGGGGCGCACGGTCAGCGGACAGATGTCCGAACCCTATGCCCGGATTGTCTTCATGCACCTGGTGCTGATTTTCGGAGGTGGGTTGTCGCTGGTGCTGGGGCAAACGGAACTGGTGCTGATCGTGGTGATCGCGGCAAAAATATTCGTTGACTTGAAAGCCCATGTAAGGGAACACTCGAAAAACGTTGTTGAATAATTGCGCTCGAGGAGACCGTCACCTTTGTCAGGCTTTGAAATCATCACGATCACTTTTTCCTTCATCCTCGGGTTGGGTGTCGCCCAGGTGCTGCGGTCAGTAGCCTTCGTCGTCCGTGAGAAACAGGATCACCCGCTTCACTGGATACCCTTTTCAGTTGCCGCAATGGTCCTTTTCTTCCAGGTGCAGTTCTGGTTCGGCCTGGTCGTTGTCGACTCAATAATGAAACAATGGACCTGGCCGGCATACAGTCTCATGCTGGTCCTCGCGATGCTGATCTTCCTTAGCGGCGCCACCATACTGCCGCCACCATCATTGATGGGCGAGCGGAGCGTGATTGAAGACTTCGAAACCAGGGGTAGAGTCAGTCTTCTGTTTCTCGCCCTTTACCTGCTGGGGTGGATCGGTGTGGCCATGATGTTCTGGACACCCGCGTTCTGGCACCTCGTGGCAGTGAATGGTTCCATGGCTGTTGTTCTCTACCTGGCCTATGCATCACGGCATTCCCGTATCCGGGCTTTATTGCATCTGGTCCTGCTAGTGATGACCTTTTACGGAATGCTTACGGTCTGGACCACGCCGAACCTGCAGAATCCTTTCTAGCCTGGCGGTGGTTAAATCCACGCAGAACGATGCTGGTAACGTTTTAACATGACAAAAATCGAACAAGTTGATTTGACTCTGGCTCAATTGGGCTGGCGACCTTTTTTCCAGCAGCAACTGCGCCTGGAGCAATGGGAATATCCGGTGGCGCGGGTGATTGCACAGCATCGCAATCGTCTTGACCTTTTGGGTGAAGCAGGTGAACAGGGACTTGATCTGCATCCGGATATGCCTGAAATCACCGTGGGAGACTGGCTGGTGCTATCTCCCATGGGTAATTTCGATGGACTCCTGGAACGGCAAAGCCTGTTTCGCCGCAAAGCTGCCGGTAGCAAAGTGGGCGAGCAGCTTATCGCCGCCAATGTAGACACGCTTTTTATCGTTACATCACTGAATGAAGACTTCAATCTGAACCGCATTGAGCGTTATCTGAGCCTGGCAAATGAAGTGGGAGCAGTCCCCGTCATCATCCTTTCCAAGGCTGACCTCTGTGACGACCCGGATATTTTTTGTAGCCAGGTCCAGGGCCTGGATTCATTGCTGATGGTCGTGACCATTAATTGCCTGGATGCAGATGAGATTCACAAGCTTTCACCATGGTGTACTACCGGTAATACGGTCGCCTTGATGGGCTCATCAGGCGTTGGTAAGTCAACCCTGGTGAATACGCTGCTCGGCAAGACTGTTCAATCCACCGGGGTAATTCGCGAGGAAGACAGCAAGGGGCGACATGTCACTACGGGTCGTTCACTTCACCGGGTGCCCCAGGGTGGCCTGCTTCTGGACACACCAGGCATGCGCGAATTACAGTTGGCTGACTGCGACGCAGGCGTCAATACTACGTTCGCCGATATCACGTCACTTGCAGAACGATGTCGTTTCGGGAATTGCCAGCACGATAGTGAGCCCG
>Ga0316191_10000010_pt1 | contig 82809 bp, 68 predicted proteins | sample Eddworburr2cm_MG_FD_204928 | JGI IMG/M metagenome (GOLD analysis project Ga0316191, IMG submission 204928) | Coastal sediment microbial communities from Maine, United States - Eddy worm burrow 2 cm | ecosystem: Environmental > Aquatic > Marine > Coastal > Sediment | place: USA: Maine...
GGGTTTGCCTTGCCGCCATTCGAGTACCAGGTCCCCCAGAGAACTGACGTCGTACTTGCCACTGAACCGAAGCGTGTATTCCCGGCGACCGATCTCGTTAAGGCCAGCCGAAACGTCCGCATTTTCTCCCAGCTGCGACGCTATTTCCGTGAGGTCCAATCCTATATTTGCGGCTTTGAACGGATCAAAAGTAATTCGTACTTCATGCTTCCTGCCACCGAACGAGCCCACCTGAGAGACGCCCGGAACCCTCTCGATGCGCGTGATCACATTGTCCTCAATAAAATCCTGGTAGCTTTCGATCGGCTTGGAGTTTCCTGGCTTGGCGGTTACTGCAAACCAGGCGATAACCTTGTCGAAATCCTCCCCCCCCAGGCTGATCACCGGCTCAAGCGCATCAACCGGGTACCGCGGCACCTGGTTAAGGCGGTTCATGACCTCGATCAGGGCCCGATTCATATCGGTGCCGATAACGAACTGCAGATTAATGGTACTGCGGCCGTAATTGGCCGAAGACTGCATTTTAAGTAACCCGGGAATACTGCGCAGCACGCGCTCCTGCGGCTCGACAATCTCCGATTCAATTTCGTTGGGAGCCGAGGCGCGCCATTCCGTCCAGATCGAAATCTCAGGGCGCGCAATGTCCGGCGTCATCTGGATAGGCAGGCGCGTAAGGCTCAGAACACCAAAAATAACGGCCAGGATGCAGGCGACGATTACCGCAACCGGGTTGGATAAGGAGATTTTAGTCAGTGTCACGGCTTTCTGTCCCGATCATGTGGGCAGGGAAGAGCAAATTATAGCGCGTCTTGATCAAAGTCAGTCGCCCCGGCTATTTAGCGAAAACCGTCCGTTTGATCCTTGTTTATGATTCACTATCGGATATCATGGAATGAGGTCTCAATACGCAAACGTATGGAATTTGATTACATCATTGTCGGCGCGGGCTCCGCGGGCTGTGTCCTGGCCAACCGCCTGACTGAAAACCCCAATAACAGGGTCCTGTTGCTGGAAGCTGGCGGCAAGGACTGGCATCCCTTCATCCATATGCCCGCTGGCCTGGCGAAGCTGATCGGGCTGGAGAAAATCAACTGGGCCTACGAAACCGAGCCAGAGCCGGAAATGAACGGGCGGCGAATGTACTGGCCCAGGGGAAAAGTGCTGGGAGGCTCGAGTTCGATCAATGCCATGTGCTATTGCCGCGGGCACCGCAAAGACTACGATGCATGGGCTGAGTCCGGTGCTCCGGGCTGGGGCTTCAATGAAGTCTTACCCTATTTCATCAAGGCTGAAGACCAGGAAAACGGCGCTTCCGATTTTCACGGCACCGGTGGTCCGCTCGGCGTTCAAAACCTCCGCTATACCAACCCGCTTTCCACGACGTTCATCGAGGCGGCGCAGCAGGCCGGCCACCCCAGAACGGATGACTTCAATGGGCCCAGGCAAAGAGGTTTCGATTTTTACCAGGTGACGCAAAGGAATGGTAAACGCTGCAGCACCTCCGTGGCCTATCTGCGGCCCGCCCAGGGCCGCCCCAACCTGACGGTCCAGACGAACGCCCATGTCCAGAGCATCATCCTGCAAGGAACCCGGGCCGCAGGAGTGAAATACCGCCATAAAGGACGAGCCCGCACCGTCGAAGCAGGAAGAGTGATACTTTCAGGCGGCGCCATCAACTCGCCCCAGTTGCTGATGCTCTCCGGAATCGGGCCGGCCGACCACCTCAAAGCCTGCGACATTGATGTCGCGCTGGATTTACCGGGGGTTGGCGAAAATCTGCAGGATCACCTGGATGTTTGCACGCTGATGGAATGCAAACAACCGATAACCTATGACCAGCTCAACGAAATCTCCGTCGGTATCCGCTACCTGTTCGGCCGCAAAGGCCCCGGTAGCTCGAACATTGCCGAGGCGGGGGGCTTCATCGTCAGCCCTCTGGCGACCGATGACCGGCCCGATATCCAGATGCATTTCGTTCCTGCTTTTCTGGACGATCATGGCCGAAACATCCTGCCGGGACACGGCATGACAATCCACGCCTGCGCACTCAGGCCCGAAAGCCGCGGAAAGCTGACCCTGAAGTCAAAAGACCCCATGGCAGCCCCTGCCCTGAAGCCCAATTACCTCAGCGAAGATTACGACCGCGAAATCATGTTCGAATGTGTTCGGCTTTCCCGCGAAATTTTTGCCCAGAAAGCTTTCGCCGACTTTGCCGGCAACGAGGTTTTTCCCGGAGCGGATGTGCGTTCAGAAGAATCACTACTGGAGTTCATCCGCAACAGGGCCGAAAGCATTTACCACCCGATCGGTACCTGCAAAATGGGGCTTGATGAGATGGCGGTGGTTGATCCGGCCTTGAAAGTCCGGGGTATCGACGGGCTCTATGCAGTGGATGCGTCCATCATGCCCACGCTCATTTCAGGCAACACAAACGCGCCGGCTATCATGATTGCCGAGAAGTTTGCTGCGGCGCAGTAAGCAGTGGCAGGGGAACGTGAACCAGGTCGCAGATGACCCTCAGCAATTCAAGCTCTGACGGGACCAGGCGGTCGTCCTGAAGCACGACTTCAATCAGGGCGCCAACCAGTTTTTCCTTGTCGCTCGATTTCAAGCGGTCGAGTTTGGGCAGCGCTGTATCCAGCACATTCACCCATTCATCCTTGCCGGGCAGATCGCCATTCGTTGATATGCCAAGCTTGGCCAGGCCTGCCCGGAATGCGGCACTGGCCAATTCATCATTCGAATGCCCGTGCTGGGCCAGCACGGCGAGCACCTGTGCGGCTTCCTGCTCACAAGACCTGATCGCTTTATTACCGGTCACTTTTACCCGTTGCGGGTTCTGAGACTCCCAAAGATGCATGGTAATCACCCGCGCCAGCAGGTACTCGAAAACGTCGATCCGTCCATCCGATTCGACGAGCGCCTTGACGGTGTCCAGCACCCGGGTGACGTAATCGGGCGGTCGCCTTTTAAGGGCGGGAAAAGCGACTTCCAGCAAAGGTAGCCGTTGCTCGGGCGCCGCCAGCCCGGCCGACTGCACCAGCGACCTGACCTGTGCCTCGCTGTCCCCACCCATTTTTTCAGCCACCAGCAGTAACTGCTGCTCACGGATTTCCACATCCTGGTCCAGCAGGGTATAAAAAAGCACTTCCGGCGCCCACTCCGTTGAGTGGGCTGCATGGGCAATGTTGTCCGGCAGGGAAGCCGCGATGGCGGCCGCCATCAGCATGCGGTCCCAGCCCGGATTGCCGATCTGATCTACGATACCGCCGGCGTCAAACAGGCCGTCATTCGATTTCTCGACATTTTCCCTTTTCCGATCCGCCCGCTTTGAAGCCCGTAATCGCTCGCGCTGAATTCGCGCAGCCAGCCGGTTGAGTTCTTCGGGCTGAAAACCCGGGTCCACCCGGCTGATGCGTTCCTCAAGTGGCGGATGCGTTGAGAACAGCATCATTTTCTGCCCGTCACCAAACAGCATATGGCTGATTTCCTCTGTGTCTTCGTTCAGGTAAGAGCCTTCGCTGTAGACGGCGATTTTCTTCAATGCGCCGCCGATACTGTCCGGGTCACGGGTAAACTGCACCGCCGAAGCATCGGCGAGATACTCGCGCTGGCGTGAAACCGCGGCCTTGATCCAGCGCCCGAAAAACAATCCCAGGTAACCGACAGCCATCAGACCGAAGGCAATCAGCAGGATCGCAGCGCCGTTCTTGTCTCGTGACCTCCCTGCAAAATGTGAATGAATCAACACGCGTCTGCCTATGATGGCCAGCAGAAGGATGCCGAACAGGGCGCCCATCAGGCGGATATTGACCCGCATGTCACCGTTCAGGATATGACTGAATTCGTGTGCGATGACGCCCTGCAGTTCATTCCGGTCCAGTTTTTCAAGCGCCCCGCGAGTGACGGCGACCGCCGCATCCGATGGGTTGTATCCGGCTGCAAAAGCATTGATGCCCGATTCCTGTTCCAGCACATAAATTTCAGGCACCGGGACACCAGAAGCCAGGGCGATTTCTTCCACCACGTTGCGAAGCCGGCGACGGTTGATATCGCGCGTATCCGATTCCACCAGGGTGCCGCCCAATTGCCTGGCCACCTGGCCGCCACCGGAACGCAGGCTTGTTGTTTTGAACAGGCTGGCGAGACCGATCACGGCGATACAGGCTACGGCGCCACCACCCAAAAGGGGCAGGTTTTCAACAATGAGCTCAGCAGGAGCCAAAGGCTGTTCACCTGTCTCGTAGCCCGTGAAGCCGACCACCAGCAACAGGATCAAGTCAATGGCCGCAATAATAGCCAGCACGGCCAGCATGAAAACAAAAATCAGCCAACGGGATTGCTTGCGCGCCCGGTCCTGGTGTTCGAAAAAGTTCACGCTCTAGAAGCTGACCTTGGGCACCTCTCGCTTGGCTTCATCTTCAATCTCCAGCAATTCAGCCGCCTTGAAGTTGAACCAGCCGGCGAAAAAGTTGTTCGGAAATGATTCGCGCAAGGTGTTGTAAACCATCACCGAATCGTTATAGGCCTGGCGGGCGAACGAAACCTTGTTCTCCGTTGTGGTCAGCTCTTCGGAAAGTTGCATCATGTTTTCATTCGCTTTGAGGTCAGGATAGGCCTCGGAAAGCGCGAACAAGCGGCCGAGGGCTCCCGACAGGCCCTGCTCGGCCTGCGCCAGATTCTTCATGGCAGCGGGATCAGATGGGTCAGCGGCTGCTTCTTTCAGCCCGGAAACAGCGATATTACGTGCTGTGATCACTGCCTCCAGCGTTTCACGCTCATGTTTCATGTAACCCTTGGCAGTCTCAACCAGGTTGGGTATCAGGTCATGACGCCGGGTGAGTTGCACGTCGATCTGGGCGAAGGCGTTCTTGAACCGGTTGCGGCCGGCAACCAGGCGGTTGTAAATCGAAATGGCGAACAGAACGACGCCAACGACAATGATCAGGAAAGTCCAACCCATAGTGTTTCTCCCAGCGGTGCGGTATAAGAAAAGTGTAGCAAATCACCCGCAGGTAGTGCGGGTGAAGTTAGTCATGCCGTTAACAGGGCGACTATTTTGCGGCGTGGGCGCCCTGCGCCATCTCTTTTTCTATCCTGGCCCAGGAATCCCGTAGCGTGACAATTCGGTTCAGCACGGGCTTGCCCGGTCTCGAATCGACATTGTCGTGGCAAAAATAGCCGGTCCGTTCGAATTGGTAGAAATCTCCTGCGTTTCCTTCAGCAACCTGCGGTTCAACGATCGCGTTTTCGATGACATCCAGTGAGTGCGGATTGAGGAATTCGCGGTAATCACGGTCTTTCTCGCCCAGGGGATTGGGCACCGTGAAAAGACGGTCGCATAGCCGAATCTCAGCCTGGCGGCCATGTTCTGCCGATATCCAGTGGATCGTACCCTTGACCTTGCGGGATGCGCCCGGCATCCCTGAACGCGTTTCCGGGTCGAAGGTACAGTGAAGTTCTGTCACCTCACCCTGTTCATTCTTGATCACGTCGTTGCACTGAACAATGAACGCATTGCGCAACCTGACTTCCCCTCCGGGTTTCATCCGGAAGAATTTCCGTGGCGGATCTTCCATGAAATCCCCGCGTTCAATCCAGAGTTCCCGGGTCAGTGCAACTTTGCGTGTCCCCATAGCTTCATTCTGGGGGTGGACCGCCGCCTCCAGCCATTCAGTTTCACCTTCAGGGAAATTGGTCAGAACCACTTTTACAGGATCAAGTACGGCCATGGTCCGTGGCGCCCTGACATTGAGATCATTGCGCACCGCGTTTTCCAGAACCCCCATCGGAATGATGCTGTCTGCCTTGGATACGCCCATCTCGGTCCAGAACGCGCGGATAGCTTCTGGCGTGAAACCGCGCCGGCGCAACCCTGCCAAAGTAGGCATGCGGGGATCGTCCCAGTCACTGACCAGGCCTTCTTCCACCAGCTCGCGCAAACGGCGCTTGCTCATCACCGTGTAATCCAGGTTACCCCGCGCAAATTCAATCTGGCGCGGATGGCAGGGCGCCGGAATATTTTCGAGGAACCAGTCGTAAAGCGGCCTATGGTCCTCGAATTCAAGCGTGCACAGCGAATGCGTGATGCCTTCGATCGCGTCTGAAATGCCGTGTGCCCAATCGTACATGGGGTAGATGTGCCATTCATCGCCGGTACGATGATGTGCAGCATTGCGAATCCGGTACACAACCGGGTCACGCATGTTCATATTGGGTGAAGCCATGTCGACTTTCGCTCTCAATGCAAGCGTTCCATCGGCAAACTCCCCGGCTTTCATCCGTTCGAACAAATCCAGGTTTTCTTCCACCGGGCGGTCGCGGTAAGGACTCTCGCGGCCAGGCTCCGTCAAAGTGCCGCGGTAGGCCCTGATTTCCTCCGCGTTCAGTTCCTCCACATAAGCCTTGCCCGTCTTGATCAGGTGCAATGCATATTCATAGAGTTGCTGAAAATAATCCGAGGCATGGAACAATTCATCCCACTCGAAACCCAGCCAACGCACATCATCCATGATGGCCCGCATGAAATCTTCATTCTCTTTCAGCGGGTTGGTATCATCGAACCGCAGATTGGTCTGGCCGCCAAATTCTGCCGCCACCCCGAAATTCAGGCAGATCGATTTAGCATGGCCGATGTGCAGGTGGCCATTGGGTTCCGGGGGGAAACGCGTGATGATGCGGTCGTGTTTCCCGGTTTCCAGATCTTTGATGACGATGTTCCGGATGAAATTGGTCGGAGTGGTTCCGATATCACTGCTCATTTGGATGGTCCCGGGGACTGGTGGCCTGTGAAAACGATGAATTCTACCGTACTCGGAAGGTAAACCACCATGTTCTGATGTCGAAAATGCCCATCTGCATCATGCAGACAGTCCGCCCATCCCTTCAAAGCCAGGCACCTCATGGACGCGAGTGAGCCAGTTTCGGACATTCTGACAGGGCTCAAGATCGAAACCACCATCCGATGCGACATGGGTATAGGCAAAAAGAGCGATGTCTGCGATGGTAAATTCCTCACCCGCCAGGAATGGCGTTTTGGCCAGTTGCTCCTCCATCACCTGCAATGCTTCATTGCCTTTCTGCCGCAATTGAACCAGCCGGTCCGCTTCCACTTTTTCGCGCCCCGCGTAGAGGACAATAAAGCGGGCCACCGCAATAAACGGCTCGTGACTGTATTGTTCGAAAAAAAGCCACTGGTAAACCAGGGCGCGCTGGTAGGCATCATCCGGAAGAAACTCTGTACCCTCCGCCAGGTGCAGCAGCATGGCGTTGGATTCCGCCAGGTAACGTCCATCGGCCAATTGTAACAGCGGTACTCTGCCGTTAGGATTCATCGCAAGAAATTCCCGGGTGCGCGTTTCAGCGGCCATCACATCCACATCTACCCAGTGAAATGGCCTGTCCAGCAGGGTCAGCAATAACGCCGGTTTGTAACAGTTTCCCGATCGGCGGTCACCATAAAGCTTCGGCTTGTCCATCGGACCTATACCCGTGTTTGCCTCCGGATTGTTCAGCTTACCTGAAAAATTCCAGATCATTACTATACTGAAACTACTGTCCGGGATGACACAAACCTTTTACCCGGGCTTTTTTATAACCGAGGGAGAAATCTACGAATGAGAATGAATATGAAACTGGCTTTAATCTGCGTGTTCACCTGCCTGTTCTGGTTGTCGCCGGCACAAGCACAGGAAAACGACGGAATAGCCACAGGCGTATTGATTACACCGAAAGCAGGACATGAGGAAACATTGATAAAGGCCATTACTGAGTATCATCACTGGATGGCCCAGTTCGAGGGACACTTTGAATACACCTGGTATGAAATCCTGACCGGGCCCCACACCGGCAAGTACATGGCTCGTTCTGGCAACCATAATTGGGCAGATTTCGACGCGGAGTATGACTGGCAGGAGGAATCTGACAAGGTTTTCGCCTCGAATGTCGCACCGCACATTGAAAGCGCGCAAAGAATGATGACCGAAGAAATGAATGATTATTCTCACTGGCCTGAAAGTTTCGACGGCTACACCCACTTCACGGTGGAGAACTGGTACATCAAAACCGGTCACAATTCAAAATTCCGGCGCAGTTTGAAAAAGATCGTGGATACGCTTAAAGCGAACGATTATAAAAGTTACTGGGGTTTCTTCTCAGTCGTTTCTGGCGGGCACGGTGGACAAATTCAGCTTGTTTCGGCCAACAAGGGCTGGGCGGACATGACCGATGCAGACCCTTCATTTTATGACATCATGAGCAAAGAACTTGGTGGCCAGGAAGCATTCGACAATTTCATGGCCGATTGGGGTTCTACGTTCAAGACGGGTAACAACTGGACTGTCCGCCTCATGCCTGAGGCAAGCGATTACGGCAAATAATCGAACCCCTGCACGTCATACACAAAAACCCCGGCCGAAGCCGGGGTTTTTTATGCCTGGTTCCGAGGGGAGCACCGTATCATTCGTCCGCATGTCCTCTCCTGGCCAGGCGATCAATCACCAGCACCAGCACAAACCCGGACAGCAGAAGTCCCAAAGAGGCCAGCACCGTGGCGTTGAATGCCTCGGGCCAGATCGGACTGGACTCCAGCAACTTCGATTTTCCCCGAACGGTCACGTAAACGCGATCCTGGAAAGGCCAGATGATCCAGAGCGATCCGACCAGTATACCCTTGATGACCAGCAGGGTTGAACGATGAAAGCGGTTGAGCAGCCAGACAATAGCCCTGGAAAACACAACCAACCCGGTGACGGCGCCAGCGCCGAAAACGATCATGATTCCCAGGTCAAACCGGCCAAGCGCATCAATGATGTACGCATACTTTCCCAGTATCAGCAAAATGAAGGAACCCGAAATACCCGGCAATAGCATCGCACTGATGGCGATAAAACCACAAAGAAAAATGAACCAGGCCGAAGTAGGTGTTTCCAGCGGAACAAGGGTGACGACCAGGAAACCCAGTGCTACACCCAGCAGCGTGGTAAACAAATCCCTGATTCCATAGTTCTCCACTTCTTTCATCAGGACTACAACGGAAGCGGAAATCAGCCCGAAAAACAGTCCATAAATAATTTCCGGATGCGTCAGGATCAGGCGGGGCAAAGGTATGACGCGGGTGAAGAATATGATGGCCAGGGCGATTCCCAGAACCAGTGGGATCAGAAACATCAGGTCATTTCGTGCCAGCGCCCTGGAAAGCCGCAGGCTGACGAGGTCGCGCAGCCAGGCCGGGTCGAAAGAATGAATGGTATTGAGCAATCTTTCGTAGATACCCAGGATCAAGGCCATGGTCCCGCCGCTGACACCCGGTACGACATCTGCGCTGCCCATGCAAAACCCCTTGAGCAAATGGATCCAGGCTTGCCCCGGTTCCGCCTTGGGTTTGTTGGGTGTTCCGCCAGTCATGATCAGTGCTCGCTCCAGGGGCCGGGTGTCATGGGAGCATCATGAACAATCGCCAGGTAAAAAAAAAGCCCCGAATAAAATCCGGGGCTTGAAAGCGCATCGCGTAAGGCATAGAAGTGTGGGGACTGCCTGTTTAGAGGGGCGACGCGCTAGGCACAGTCAACTTACACTTCTATCATAATGAAAACGTGTTAAAAAACTGTGAATGGAACGTTTCTTAATCGTGATAAATCACCCGAAAGGGGCGAATACACGCTCAAGCTACTTGTTTGCGGACTTTTTTGAGGGTCACCATTAGCAGTGAGATCGCTGCCGGGGTCATCCCCGGAATCCTAGAGGCCTGACCGATGCTTTGCGGCCGGGTACGCTCCAGCTTCTCCCTGGCCTCTGATGAGAGACCTTGTACCTGCGCATAATCGAACTCCGGATCGATCGCCATGCTTTCGTTGCGTTCACGCCGTTTGATGTCTTCTTCCTGGCGGTCCAGGTAACCCGAATACCGGACCTGGATTTCCACTTGCTCGGCGACCCGGACGCTGGAAGTACCGGGACCGATACCCTCGATCGACACGAGTTTTTCGTAGTTCATTTCCGGGCGCTTCAACAGATCCAATGCGCGGCTTTCTTTACTGACGGAAATGCCATGAGTCGACTCCAGAGCCCTGGACAAATCGTTTCCGGGCGCCACCCAAATAGACTGCAACCGCATGCGTTCGTGCTCTATCGCGTCCCGTTTCTCGCAGAAAAGCTGCCACCTGTGATCGTCGACCAGTCCAAGTTCGCGGCCTTTTCCGGTCAACCGCAAATCCGCATTATCTTCCCTCAAATGCAGTCGATATTCGGCACGGCTGGTGAACATCCGGTAGGGTTCCAGGGTCCCCTGGGTCACCAGGTCATCGATCATCACTCCCATGTAGGACTCGTCGCGACGCGGCGACCACATGGATTCGCCTCGAGCGCTCCGGGCTGCATTGGCGCCCGCGACCAGTCCCTGGGCAGCCGCTTCTTCATAACCCGTAGTGCCGTTGATCTGGCCCGCGAAAAAAAGACCAGGAACATGCCGTGTTTCAAGATGAGTATGCAACTCGCGAGGGTCGAAATAATCGTATTCGATGGCATAGCCGGGCCGGGTGATATGAGCTTTTTCAAAACCGCGTATCGAACGTACGAATTCCACCTGGACATCAAAAGGAAGGCTGGTAGAAATTCCGTTGGGATAGAGTTCCCGGGTATTGAGCCCCTCCGGCTCCACGAATATCTGATGACTGCTGCGGTCCGAAAAACGGACGATTTTGTCTTCTATGGACGGGCAGTAGCGAGGTCCGGTGCCTTCGATGCTTCCCGAATACATGGGCGACCGGTGCAGTGCCTGGCGAATGATTTCGTGCGTGTCCTCAGAGGTATGTGTAATCCAGCAACAAACCTGTTCCGGATGATCATCCTCGCTGCCGATGTAAGAGAAAACAGGACGGGGTTCATCGCCTGGCTGCTCCTGCAACTCGCTGAAATCGACAGATTTGCCATCGATTCTGGGAGGCGTGCCGGTTTTCAAACGCGCCACATTGAATGGCATCTCCCGCAAACGAGCCGCCAGTATATTGGATGGCGGGTCTCCCGCCCTGCCACCGGAGAACTGCTCTTCACCGATGTGAATTTTTCCACCGAGGAAAGTACCCGTGGTCAATACGACAGCCGAAGCATGGAAATCCAACCCAGTCGCGGTTCGGCAACCCGTAACCCGATCCCCCGACATCAGCAGATCATCAACCGCCGCCTGGAAAATCGACAGGTTTTCCTGCTGTTCAACCGCCGCCCTGATATGGGCGCGATAAAGGTTGCGATCACATTGCGCCCGGGTTGCCCGTACGGCCGGCCCCTTACGCGAATTCAACGTTCTGAGTTGAATGCCGGCAGAGTCAGCCGCCCGAGCCATGATGCCGCCCATAGCGTCTATTTCTTTGACCAGGTGACCTTTACCAATCCCGCCAATCGCCGGGTTGCAACTCATTTGTCCGATGGTTTCGATGCTGTGCGTCACAAGCAGGGTCCGGACACCACAGCGCGCAGACGCAAGCGCAGCCTCGGTGCCGGCATGGCCGCCACCGATCACGATCACATCAAATGCTTGAGAAAAGTCCATCATCAGAAAATCCGACCCCAGGGATCGCGCATTGTACTGAATTTTAAGCAATAAAGCAGCTAGGGCTTGTGAATATGAGAGGAAGGGTTCGAATACGGGCGCGCGAGTTTGGGCGCACTGGAGCGGGAGACAGACCGTGTAACGGATCGTCCGCCGGAGGAAGAAAAGGAAGATACATTTGAACTTCGGCCAGTCACGGGTAGTGAGCCTGATAAACTGTCGTTTCGTCGCCCTGTCGACCGTTGACCCTGGTTGTATCTGTTGACCCGCGCGAGGTCATTCGCCCGGCGAAATTGCGCATTAGACGGCGCTCCGGCAACAAACACCGCCGACGGCGGAACGGGGTTGTTCATGCGTCCACCGCCATAGAGCGGGTCATCATGCCGGGGGAGCAAGTGCGGTGGGCACCAGGGGACAGAGTGTCGCCGGTAGAACCCATAAAACGGGTGGAAAATGGCAGGGTTGTGGATTGAAAAATAGTGCGGATAATAATTGGGGCTATAGTAAACAAAAAGTTCTGAGCGGTAACTGCCCATCCACCAGGGATAAGTGCCAATCTCGTCCGTCAATATCATCTGGCTGCCATAGCCCGCCCCGGCGGTCTCCTTTTCTGTGATGTAATACGCCCCGTCACTGGAGATATAGACCGGATAGTAGGGCGTGGCGCAAGCTGCCAGTAAAAAGAGCAGTGATATTAGAAAAAGATTTTTCATACCTGCTTAAAGCATAGCATGGTATGCATCGATCACTTGTTAAAGGAGGTCACATTCATGGCTGGACAAACCTATGAGTTGCAGGGCTATACGATAGCCCTGGACAAAGTCGTATTCATAACACGTATCTTTGAAGCTGAGGATGGAGAAGGCTATCAGTTCAATATTCGCTTCACTGGTGATCTACGCCTGGCGCCTCGGTTTCCGACCCGACCGGAAGCAGAATTGCAGCGTAGCCTGCTGTGTAAAGCTTTGAACGAAATCTGAAACCCGGGTGTTCAGTCCTGGTTTTGCACCAGCTTGGCTCCCGCCTGACCGGCAGCAAAAATCGTCACTTCCAGCCAGGCAGGCTTTGAACGATCGAAATCAGAATCCGGCTTGACGTCAAACTCCCCGGTTGAGTGCGCCTGCCCACGTTCGGTCCAGCTGACAACCATTGGGTTACCTGAATAATCAACCGTTTCGAAACTGGTCCTGCAGTCTGATTTTTGCGTGATGTTTCCGCATCCGGCAAAAGCTCCACTCGCCGGAATAGTGATCATGACATCCCTGACAGAGTAGGCCAGGTCATTGCGAATAATCATGCCAGCGAGGGAAACACCCGGCTGTTTCGAGGGTTTCTGTACGCTGGCTGTCCCGCAGGCGGCAATCGCCAACAAACAGCTCCCGGCCATGACTAACCGGAGCCATAGAGCTCTTTTCACTGGTCCTGACCTTCCACAGATTCCCAGGGCGTTGCGCCTTCCATTCTGTGTTCCAGTTCCGACATCAGGCTCTGGTTCATCTTGAACAACGTCATGTTGGGCCGGTCGAGATCTGTGATCAGGGTCAGCACCGCTAACACTATGACCAGAATAAGCGGTATGTCGTCGAGTGGATTCATCGCTTGCTACGTGCCTTTTCCATTGCCAGGGCATTATTGATGATTTCCGCAACATCAGGCGACAGGCCCTCACTGTGCGTGATGTGATTCAATTGCTCTTTCATCAGCTTGCGCCTTTGTGCGTCGTAACGTGTCCAGGCATTGAATGCACCCGCCATTCGCGCCGCGACCTGAGGATTAAGCTTATCCAGCGCTATGACCTGTTCCGCATGTAGCCGGTATCCGGAACCATCCGCAGCATTAAACCCGGTCGGGTTCATCATTGAAAATACCCCGATGACGGACCGAACCTTGTTGGGGTTAGCCAGGCTGAATCCCGGATGCTCCAGCAGTTGCCGCACCCGCCGGACCGCGTTTTTTCCGGGTAAGGCAGCCTGCATGGAAAACCACTTGTCCATCACCAGCGCATCGTCGCTCCACTTATCTTCAAACTCCGCCAAGAGGCGGTCCGCGGAATCTGCTTCGACCCACACCAGGCCCTGCAGCGCAGCCAGTGTATCCGTCATATTGTCGCTGGTTTGCAACTGGGCTTCTGCCAGAGAAATCCCCGGATTCGTCTCGAGTAGCAACGAAAGACAGACGTTTTTCAGGCTGCGGCGCGCCATCGAGGCCGGCGCTTTTGAATAAGGGGAGCCGTCATTCATTGATTGATATCGTTGAGTAATCTCGGTTTCCAGAGCTGCAGCCAGTCTGGATTTGACGAACTTGCGGGCCCTGTGAATACCGTCCACATCAACGATTTCCATTTGCTCGGCCAGATAGTCCTCACCGGGCAAGGTCATGGCCTCGGCGATGAGTGCCGGATCGGACTCCTGATCGGCCAGTAAGGCCTGAAAAGCGTTTACAAGTTCCGGACCAGGCTCAGGCTCTATTCCTGCAGACAGGCACGATACATGGGCCAGGATTTCACTTTGCGCCAGCAGTTGCGCAGCCTCCCACCTCACGAAAGCATCCGTGTCGTGAGCCATCAAAACCGCCAGATCAGAACTGGAGTAAGGATAATCGAGCTTCACGGGGGCTGAAAACCCGCGCAACAGCGAAGGAATCGGCTGCTCTGTGATCCCTTCGAAAATAAACTCCTGTTCCTCCTCTTCGATCAGCAACAAGCGGGATAAGTCACCGGACGAGTGTTCTCCAGCCAAACGCAATTCGAGCGCCCTGCCATCCTGGTCAAGCAAACCGACCTCAACAGGCAGGACCAGCGGTTGCTTGATTTCCTGGTCCTGGGTGGAAGGCGTGTGTTGCGAAAAGGTCAGGGAAAATGTTTTCGCATCCGGGTCGTGGCGGCCTAGAACCGTCAACTCAGGTGTACCTGATTGACCGTACCAGCGGCCAAACCTGTCCAGGCTCACTTGATTGGCATCGGCCATCGCCGCCAGAAAATCATCACAGGTAACGGCATGTCCATCGTGCCTCTGGAAGTACAGTTTCATGCCCTTCTGGAAACCTTCTTCACCCAGTAAAGTATGGTACATCCGAATGATTTCAGCACCTTTCTGATACACGGTCATCGTATAAAAGTTATTGATTTCAATATATTTATCCGGACGAATTGGATGTGACATGGGTCCTGCATCCTCGGGAAACTGGCGGCTGCGCAACTGCCGAACATCCTGGATTCGCTTCACCGCACGGGAATGCATATCGGAGGAAAACTCCTGGTCTCTGAACACGGTCAGGCCTTCCTTCAGCGTCAGCTGAAACCAGTCCTGGCAGGTGACCCGGTTACCGGTCCAGTTATGGAAATATTCATGGCCAATCACACCTTCAATACCCTGGTAGTCAAAGTCGGTCGCGGTATCCGGCCGGGCCAGCACGTACTTCGAATTAAAAATATTCAGGGATTTATTTTCCATTGCGCCCATATTGAAATCATCGGTTGCAACGATGTGGTAAATATCAAGGTCGTATTCCAGGTCAAACCGGTCTTCATCCCATTTCATCGAGTGAATGAGCGACTCCATGGCATGATCACACTTGTCCCGGTTTTCATGTTCAACATGAACGCGCAAAGTGACCAAACGTCCGCTGCGGGTTGTAAAGTGATCCTCGATGCAGGCCAGGTCACCGGCCACCAGGGCAAACAGGTAGCAGGGCTTGGCAAACGGATCGCTCCACCGCACCCAGTGACGGCCATCGTCCAGGCTGCCGGTTTCTATCGCATTGCCGTTCGAAAGGAGTACCGGATACCGATTCTGATCCGCCACAATGGTCACGTCATAACAGGTCATGACATCCGGCCGGTCGGGGAAATAGGTAATTTTCCGGAAACCTTCGGCCTCACATTGCGTGAGAAGGAATCTGCTTGACGGGTACAGGCCTTCCAGTGCCGTGTTCTGCTGTGGCCTGATCAGCACCTCTATGTCCAGTGTACATTCACCAGAAACGTTTTGAATGATCAGCTTATCGGCGGTGAGGGAGTAATCGTCGGCCTGCAGTTTCTCCCCATTTATTCTGATCGAACATAATTCCATGTCCTGACCGTCCAGCTCGATGTCATTGACCGGCAGATCCTCCGAAGCGGGATTCAGCCTGAGGGTGGAAAAAACCCGGGTCACATCTTCTCCAATTTCGAAACGAAACCTGGCATTTTCGAGCGTCCATGGATAGGGTTTGTACTTCTCTCGATAAACCGTTTTTCCGGACAAGCCTTTTTTCATAGTATTTCCTCGATTGAGGGCAGTATTATAGGCGCAAGATCGCCTGAGAGTTATTGGAAATGAACCCTGATATCGAAGCGGATATACCCGATATTGCAGATATCCACCTGGCGCATGCCAGAATTCGAAATGCGGTGCACCTGACCCCTGTGCTGAACGATCCCTTGCTGGACCGAGCGATGGGCTGCAGACTCTTTTGCAAGTGTGAAAATTTCCAACGCAGCGGTGCTTTCAAGTTTCGCGGAGCCAGCAATGCCATCGCCAGCCTGCGTGAGGAAGGAGCAGTGGGCGATGTGGCCACACATTCGTCCGGCAACCATGGCGCGGCACTGGCGCTTGCGGCAAGTCTGGATGGCCGTACAGCACACGTCGTCATGCCGGATAATTCATCACCCATGAAAATTGAGGCCGTAAAAAGTTTCGGTGGTCACGTCCATTTCTGCGCACCTACCAACTCATCCCGCGTGGAAGAATTGAAAAAACTCGTGGCGGAGGGTTTGATTCCGGTTCATCCCTATGATGATCCCCGCATTATTGCCGGACAGGGTACAGCAGCGCTGGAACTCGAACAGGAAGTTCCGACCCTGGAACAGATCATCACCCCCCTGGGGGGTGGCGGGCTTATCAGCGGAACGGCCATTGCTACGCGCGCCTGGGGCGTGGATGTATATTGTGTCGAACCCGAAGGCGCTTCCGACACGGTGGACAGTCTGAATCAGGGCCACATCATTGAACACTTCGAACCAGACACTATTGCCGACGGTCTCAGGGCCCTGGTCGGCGTCCGCAATTTCAAAGTGATCCGGGAATCGGTTCGCCAGGTCCTGACCGTGAGCGATGAAGACATTCGGAAGGCCATGGTTCTGTTCTGGCAACACATGAAAATCCTGATTGAACCCTCATCAGCCACCGTCATTGCTGCAATCCGCAATCACCCCGAACTGTTCGCCGGCAAATGTGTCGGCGCCATCATCAGTGGTGGAAACATCCACCCCGCGGACTGGCTAGCCCTTACGCGAGAGAGCTGAGAAAAACCTCGGAGACCCTCACAAGGAAATCCTCGTCGGCCTGGTCAAACCGGTCTGCGACCGGGCTGTCGAGATCCAGGACACCCAGAAGTTCTCCATTCCTGATCAGCGGTATGACGATTTCCGAACGTGATGCCACATCACAGGCGATGTGGCCGTCGAATGCGTGGACATCTGCTACCCTTTGCACTTCGCGTGTTTCAGCAGCGGTTCCACAAACACCACGGCCCATTGGGATGGCAACACAGGCGGGTCGGCCTTGGAACGGTCCCACAATCAGCCTGTCCTGCTTGAGAAAGTAGAATCCCACCCAGTTGACCTCGTCCAGGACATGAAAAAGCAGCGAGGAAAGATTGGCCGCATTGGCTACCAGGTCGTTCTGTCCAGCCAACAGTGATTCAGCTTGCTCCAGCCAGTGTGCGTATTCAGACATCGGTACTCTCTTCATGGCGTTCAAAAACCAGTATCTGGTTATTGGCCGGCATCATTTTTCTGCCGATCAACGACAACTGAGTGCTCGCAGCCAGTTTTTCAAGTAATCCCAGGTCCCTGATCCCCATGGCCGGATCACGCGCCCGCAAACTCTGGTCAAAACGTTCATTGCTTTTTGCCATGTGTCCGTCCTTCTCCCGGAACGGTCCATAAAGGCAGAAAACCCCACCGGGCAGGAGGATGCGGCCTACTCCTGAAAACATGGCCTCAACTTCAGGCAAACCCATGATGTGGGCCGTATTGGCTGAATAGACGGCATCGAACGCGTGGTCTGGCCAGCCGTTCAGGACATCCAGTTCAACAGGCGGCAGGATTGAGCCGACTCCTTCCTGTAAAATTCGGGCTCTGAGCCCAGGAAGATATTCCTGCCTGTCTGTGGGTTGCCAGACGAGGTTGGGAAAAGTCGGCGCAAAGAACACCACGTGCTGGCCCGTGCAGGATCCGATTTCAAGCACCCGCCCTTCTGACGGAAGAAAGTCTTTCAGCACTTCGCGAATCGGTTCCCTGTTGCGCTCGCACGCTTCTGAATAGGGCAATTCAGCCATTCAGGAGCCTCATAGCAAACGCCCGGGATATACCCGGGCGTTTGAATTCAGTGAATGAACTCTTTTCAGAGAATCGCCCGGTCTTCAACGATACTCGGTGTAACAAAGATCAGAAGTTCGCGCTTCTTGGACTCGTTGGCCCGGCGACGGAACAAGGCGCCAACGCCCGGAATGTCACCCAGCCATGGCACTTTTTCTTCCTTGGACAAGGCTTCGTCCTGGAAGATACCGCCCAAAACAACGGTATCGCCGTTGGCCACCAGCACCTGGGTCTCCAGTTCACGCGTGTCGATCGACGGAACCGAACCACCCCGTGATGTCTGGTAAATCTCGCCGACCGTGTCTTGCTTTATATTCAGGTCCATTTGCACCCGGTTATCCGGAGTGATCAGCGGCGTTACCTTCAATTCCAGCACCGCTTCCTTGAATTGCACTGCGGTTGCACCGGATGAAGTCGATTGTTCGTAAGGAATTTCGACACCCTGTTGAATGAACGCCTCGGCCTGGTTTGCCGTGACGATACGCGGTGTCGAAACAACCTCACCCTCGCCTTCAGCTTCCAGGGCCGATAATTCTAGATCCAGCAATACGTTGCCGGTCAGGAATGACAGGCCTATCGTTGCTGCATTTGCCGTGGGCGCCGGCAGGTTAACCTGGTAGCGATTGGGATAAGTCGGGAGATCCAACAGGCTGTCCTCGCGAGGATTGATGGCCGGATTAACGATATCCGCTGCGCGGCCGTCTGCGGCGATCACGCCAATATTACTGCCCTGGTTCAGGTAGGTCACACCGAAGCGGACACCCAACTCATGGGCAAATTCGGAACTGGCAATCACGATCCGTGACTCGATCTGCACCTGGCGCACCGCATAATCGAGGTCTGTAACCAGCTCCTGAATCTGCAGGATTTTTTCTACCGTATCAGTGACCAGCAATGTATTCGTACGTTCGTCAATCGTGACGGAACCACGCTCGGAAAGCAGCCCGTACTCGGTATCCACATTGCTGGTGGAATCAGTTATCAGGGTCATCAAATCTTCCGCCTTAGCGTAACTGACCCGAATCAAAACAGTCTGCAGGGGCTCGAGTATCCTGCGGTCCATCTGCGCCTGGAGCAGTTGCTGCTCGCGCGCTGCTATCTCCGCGGTTGGACCAATCCAGATCACATTGCCGTTGCGCCGCATATCGAGATTGCGTGCGTCCATGACGATGTCAAGCGCCTGGTCCCATGGAACATTGGTCAGGCGCAGGGTGAGATTTCCACCCACGCTATCGGCAACAACAATATTGAGATCAGATACGTCTGCAATCAGCTGCAATACAGACCGGACGGGAATGTCCTGGAAATTGAAAGTTACCTTGGTGCCTTCATAGGTTTTCTCTTCGAAGAACTTGACTTCAACTTCTTCGACGGCCGTAGCTACCTGCGACATGGGTTTGACTTCGAGAATGATGTCGTTGCCGGACTCATATGCCAGGTGCTCGTAAAGCCCGGCCGTGGTCAGGGTGACCCGCGTACCCGAATCCACTCCAAACGTGTCAATAAATTGAACCGGTGTAGCGAAATCCATGACGTCCAGCCGCTGGTCAAGCTCGGCCGGGAGATTGGAATTGAACACGTCCATCGACAGGGTATTCGTTCCTTCCTCGATTGACATACTTCCGCCCGGCCGGTCGAGGCTGATGATGACGCGCGCCTGCCCTTTTTCTCCCAGGCGGAAGTCAACGTTTGTTACATTGAAGCCGCCACCCGCAGAAGGACCTGCTGTCGAAGCAACAGCACTTGAACTCTGTCCACTCCCCGCAATCGTCAGGACGACTTCGCCTGACTCCGCGTTATAGTCATAAGCGGCGGGGCCCGACATGTCGACAACCACCCTGGTTCTGCCGGCAGCCCCAAGCGCAGAGTATTGCTGGACAGATCCCATTCCGACATAGACCGGATCCGAATTGAACTGGTTATCGGTTTCGCTGAGATCCATGACAATTTTTGCCGGGCTTTCCGTGGCAAATACACTGACCTGCGGTACATCTCCGCTGGTTTGCAGGGAAATTTCCACACCGCCATCGGCGGTTGCGGCATGACTGATTCCAGTCACGGTGCTCGCTGCAAATGCCAACGTGGCTGGCATCATTGTCAAGGTCATTATCAACCCTGAAAGAAATCCTTTTCTCCAAATACGCATGCTGCGCCCTCTCTCACAGGTTCGCGGAAAATTAAGTGTACATTCCATGGTGCTGTCCATTGCGCTGCCTCTCGAAATCCGTCGCTTGAGCGTTGCCATTCCTAGCTCCCACCCAGGGCAACTGAAGCTTCCCTGACCAGCCAGCCGCCAATACCATCAGCGATAAACTCACTCAGCTGAACTTCATCAGTAGAGATGCCGTTCACCTTTCCGTGGTTCTTGCCAATATAATTTCCGACCGCAACCCGGTGTACTACGCCGTCCGGATCCCGAATCAGTGCCCATTCTGATGATTCTCTGGAAAAGGTGCCGACCATCGAAAGCGTGTCGAGCTCGAACCTTTCCAGGTATTCTCTTGGCCGCTGCAAATCGGGCCGCGGACCCTTGGAAGGACCGCTTTGTGCTACCTGGTCACTGCCTTCGCTGGTGGACTGGCGGAACGGATCCCGGCCGGTCAGCCCCTCATAAACATAAGGTGTGTAGGTCCTTACCGGCGGTATCGGAGGAATCGGTGTTGCCGGCCTCGCCTTGACTTCCGTTATATAGCGGTTCAGATCGTCTTGCCTGCCTGAACACGCAGTCAGTCCAATGGTCAGGACAACCAGCATCATGATGAGCAGATTATTTCCAGTGTTCAGTCTGTTCATGGCGCACTCGCCTCGGCTTCGGCCCGCTGAGCAGCCTCTTCCTCATCAATATAGCGATAGGTTTTGACAGTACCTTCCAGAATCAATCGCCCATCATTCGCAGATGCGCCCACATCGCGTTCATTGGCACGGCGCAGAGCTATGTCATGCATGGTCAGAATGACTACGCGTGGCAGCGATGCCACACCACTGACAAACTCTCCGAACTGGTGATAATCACCAAGCATTCTTACCGAAATTGGCCTTTCGGCATAAAAGTCGTGATAAGCCTCTGCATTCGGCTGAAACAACTGAACGTCGATGCCCGCACCGAGCGCTGTCTGGGAAACATCCACCAACAGCTTGTCCATTTCGGTTTTACTGGGCAACTGGCGGAACATGGTCTCCAGCAGTTCCTGCATTTCGGCCAGTTGCGCCTCGTAGGACTCAAGATTAGCCGCTTTTGCCTGCTTGGCCTCGAAGTCCACCCGAAGTGAATTTTCCAGGTTCTGCACCAGTTCAAGTTGCTCGATTTTGTCCTTGATCAACAGGAAATAGCCAATGGCCAGGATGATGGCCAGCAGGAATCCAAGGATCACATAGCGGACCGACGCTGGCGCGCTGCCAATATCATTAAAGTCTAGATCACGTAATTCGTTGAGCATCAGCCTGCTCCCGCCGGTGTTTCACCGGCCTCTTTTGCCTTGCCTTTCGTGTTATCCAGTCTCACCCTGATCGCAAATTCGTAGGATTCAATCGCGCTTGCCGGATCTTGTGATGCCCTCACGTATTGCAGTTGAGGATTCACGAAAAGATCCATGCCATCAAGGCTCTGCAGGTATGCAGAAACCCTGGCATTGGACTGACTGGTGCCCAGCAGGGTCAGGTTGACGCCTTGCTGTCTCACATTTGTAAGCGTGATACCCACCGGTATGGTCTTCGCCAGTTTATCCAGCAACTCCACGGTCAGTGAACGGCTGGCTTGCAGCGACTCAATAATCTGCTTGCGGGACAGAAGCCGGTCGCGCGTTTTCTCCAACTCGCGAATCCGTGCAATACGCTGCTCCAGCCTGTTGATTTCAACCTGGATCTGTTGATTGCGCGCTTCCTGGTGACTGATGCGCTGGTCGAAAAACAATCCGACTATAAGAACCAGTATGGCGCCAAGCACCAGGGTCCCCATCAAGGAATAGAGAAACTGGCGCTGGCGTTCCCTGCGTGCTTCTTCGCGCCATGGAAGGAGATTGATTCTGGCCATCAGTCAAACCCCCTGAGAGCAAGTCCCATCGCAATCATAAGGTTTGGAGCATTCCTGTTCAGTGCCGCTACCGCCACCGACGGTGCGAGCTCAAGACCACTGACCGGATCGGCCACACCTGTCTTGATGCCCAACTCCTGCTCCACCACGCCCGCCAGACCTTTCACCGAGGCCATGCTGCCTGACAGGTAAATAGTCCGGATGTTGGAAAACTCCGCACTGGAACTGTAAAACTGGAGTGCACGACTGATCTGGTGAACAACATTCAGCATGAATGGCTCCAGAACTTCATCTTCGAAATTATCCGGGCCTGGCTCGCCACGCATGAAAAAGCCGGCCTGTTCAGCGGTCATTTCGTACCGCCGCATGATTTCCTCAACCAGTTGGTTGCCGCCAAACGGATGGTCGCGAGTGTAGACAACACGCCCATTACGCAAGATCAGCAAGCTGGACAGATCATAGCCAATATCGAAGATACCAACGGTTTCGGTACTCCGGATACCCTCGCGCTCACGAATCAGTTCGAATGCGTTGGCCATGGCGAAGGACTCCACATCGACCACCCGGGTTTTCAGCCCGAGCGATTCCAGTGCATCCTGCCGGCTTTCAACATTCTCGTTCTTGCTGGCCGCCAGCAGAATATCCACCATGTCCGCATTCCTGGCCGAAGTTCCGAGAACCTCGAAGTCCAGGCTGATTTCATCCAGCGGATAGGGAATATATTGATTGGCCTCAATCTGTACCTGGCTTTCGATGTCTGCTTCGGCCAGGTTGGCAGGGAGACTGATTGTCTTCGTAAACACTGCTGAGCCGGAAACAGCCACTGCACAGTACTTGGAATTCGAACCCGAATTCCTGACTGCCGACTGGATCGCTCCGGATATGGCCTCTACGTCCTGAACCGATTTCTCAACGATTACGCCAGGAGGTAACGACTCGATCGCAAAGTGATCGATTCGGTAAGAGTTGCCATGCCGGGAAAGCTGCAACAAGCGAATGCTCGAAGACCCGATATCCAAACCCATTAAGGGTGGTGCTTTGGTGCCCAATAGTTTCAAATTGTCCTCAATCCTTTGTTCGACAATGGTTTATTGACACTTCCTGAACTAGTTTTTAACAGAATTTGAAACGTATCTCAATGCCGATTTGAAAAAAAATTATTAAAAGGCCTCAAAATATACGCCTCGAACTGTCCAGATTGTCAGGTTTGGCGGGCACGAAAGTAGAGATGAAAAGCGTAATTTTCAACACTTTAAGAGGAATGGTCGCTTCCATGCTTGCCATAAATTATCGTATCTTATGCACATCATACTCAGAAGATCCGATTTCTGAAAATTATCACAACAGGGTTGTCATGTGAAGAAACTGTTTCGCAGATTTATCATTTTTATTTTTGTTTCTTCGCTACTGGGGATTTCGGCTGTGGCCGTCACTTACCTGCTGCTCGAACCCGAGTTGCCCGACGTTGAAACCCTGCGCGACGTCCAGTTGCAGGTTCCTCTTCGCGTCGTCAGCGAAGATGGCAGGCTTCTGGGTATTTTTGGTGAAAAAAGACGTATTCCGGTAAAGGTTGCGGACATGCCTGAATGGTTGAAACAGGCATTTCTTGCCGGCGAAGATGCCCGTTTTTATGAACACCCGGGGCTCGACTACCAGGGAATAACCCGCGCGGTGTGGTCGCTGATCACGACCGGAGAAAAAAGCATAGGGGGCAGCACCATCACCCAGCAACTGGCCCGGAACTTTTTTCTCACGTCCGAAAAAACCTGGACGCGAAAGATCAAGGAAGCTTTCCTGGCCATCAAGATCGAACAGCAACTTGAAAAGGATGAAATCCTGGAGTTGTACCTGAACAAGATATTTTTGGGATACCGCGCCTATGGCGTGGGAGCAGCAGCGGAAGTTTATTATGGCAAATCTACCACGCAGCTTTCACTGGCCCAGTGCGCGATGATCGCGGCACTGCCCAAAGCCCCGTCCCGAATCAACCCGATCACTTCCCCCGAAAGAGCGTTGGAACGCCGAGATTATGTGCTGAACCGCATGCTGGAGCTCGGCTATATTGGCCAGGCTGATCATGATGCCGCCATCAATGAACCAGACCGCGCGTATTACCACGGAGCTATCGCTGAGATATCAGCGCCTTACGTCGCAGAAATGGTGCGCGTGAAGGCCTTGAGGTTGCTGGGCCCAAGGGCTTATACCGGTGGTTTTGTGGTCACGACTACGATCAACAGCCGCTTGCAGACAGCAGCTAACCTGGCTGTCTCAAATGGACTCGAAGAGTACGATCAGAGGCACGGATTCCGGGGGCCGGAGGCGCATATCGATCTGGCGGAAAAAACGACGACCAGTGACTGGACAGACATCCTCAAACCACACCGGCCGGTCTCCGGACTGGAACCCGGGCTGGTCATCGAAACCGAAGAAAACCTCGCACTGGTCTACTTGCGAAACGGCCAGACCGTGGCGCTTGGGCTCGAAGAAATGACCTGGGCCGCACCCTTCATAAACCGTGACCGGAAAGGTAAAAAACCCAAAACCATTGCAGACATCATGGTACCTGGCGACATCATCCGCGCCAGGCTGCACAATGACGGCCAGTGGAAATTGGGTCAGTTGCCCGAAGTCGAGGCGGCACTGGTATCGCTGGATCCTTCAAACGGCGATATTAAGGCATTGGTTGGCGGCTATGATTTTGCCCGCAGTAAATTCAACAGGATCACCCAGGGACGCCGGCAACCCGGATCAAGCTTCAAGCCATTCATTTATTCAGCCGCTCTTGAGAAAGGGTTCACTGTGGCCAGCCTGGTCAATGATGCGCCAATCGTTTTCGAGGACTCTGAACTGGAGCGCACCTGGAAGCCGCAGAATTTCAGTGAGAAATTTTATGGACCCACCCGCCTGCGTGAAGCCATGGTTAACTCGCGCAACCTGGTTTCCATTCGCCTGCTGCGTGAGATAGGTGTGGAATACGCCCGGGATTACACCGAGCGATTTGGATTCGATAAAAATGAGATGCCTGCAAACCTTTCAATGGCTCTTGGCAGCGCCTCTTTGACCCCCTTGTCGATGGCCAGGGGGTATGCGGTATTTGCCAATGGCGGTTACCTGGTCACTCCTCAGTTCATTCGCACGATTTCAGATTCAGATGGAAGAGCCGTATTTAAGACCCTGCCTTCGGTCATCTGCGATAATTGCGAAGAGGACTCCGTTTCCGAAGAAGAAATTGTGACCGTCGAGAAAGTGGAGCCCGAATTCAGGCCTCTGGATATCTCTACTGGTGAAAAGCAACTGGATGATACGGCTGGTTTCCGCCGTCAGGATTCGCCTGAGCTGAAGACAGAGGGCGCATTCGCCCAGGAAACCATTTCGCCACAGAATGCCTACCTGGTGCGGTCTATGATGATGGATGTTGTCCGCCGCGGAACCGGGGTCAGGGCAATGAAGCTTGGCCGTCGGGACCTGGCCGGAAAAACCGGAACCACCAACGAACAACGCGATGCCTGGTTTTCCGGTTACAACGATAAACTCGTAACCTCGGTCTGGGTCGGCTTCGACAACCACGAGCCCATGGGCAGACGAGAACTGGGCGGCCGCGCTGCACTGCCGGTCTGGATGGAATTCATGGCCGTCGCCCTTGAAGGTGTGGAAGACCAGCCGCCTGCGATGCCGGAAGGTCTTGCCCAGGCAAAAATTGACCCCGAGACAGGCATGCTTGCCCGGCTCGATAACGACGATGCAATCATGGAAATATTCCAGGCTGGAAGACTGCCCCCCATGCAGCAAACGGATCAGGGAGAAGACCAGGATGTCCCACTCGAAGAAGACCCGTACGAAATATACTGAAACTGCCACACCCCGTCACATCAGGAGGCTCAGGCAGATACGGCTGGAAGTAGCTGCGGAAGCCGCGCGCATCATTTCGACGGAGGGCCAGCACAATTACCACGCCGCGAAGAAAAAAGCCGCAGAAAGAATCGGGGTGAGTGAACGCCTGGCCCTTCCCAGCAACATTGAAGTCAAGGAAGCGCTTCACAGCTACCAGGGCCTCTACGGGGGACCGCAACATGCTGAGAACATTGAATATCTTCGCCAGACGGCAATAGACGTTATGCAACGGCTGGAGACGTTCAATCCCCGACTGGTCGGTTCCGTTTTGGATGGCACCGCCGGCCCGCATTCGAGAATTGCACTTCATGTTTTTGCAGACTCGACCGAGTCAATGATTCTGTACTTTCTTGAACATGGCCAGCCGTTCACTGAAGAACAGCGACAGATTCGCTGGTACGACGGCACGCACAAAACGGTTCCGCTGATTGTTTTTCAAATGAACGGGGCGCTCGTCGAGTTAACGATTTTCGAACCGGTTCACCTGCGTCAGGCACCGCCCAGTCCGATTGACGGCAAGCCCCAGCGGCGGGCTACACTGACCGAGACGGAATGTTTACTCGCGGATTCTTTACCCTTGCCGGCAACGGGGCCTGGCTACCAGGCCCCCTGAGGTGCTCGGCACCGGATTCACTTTCTCCGGTGCAGCGCCCGGTAGCGACGTTCCGTTTCACCGGCATAGACCTGCCTGGGACGCCCGATCTTGGTGGGCGTTTCACACTGTTCCAGCCATTGCGCGACCCAACCCACGGTTCTCGCAATGGCAAACATGACGGTGAACATGCTAACGGGGATGCCAAGCGCCTTGTAGATGATGCCTGAGTAGAAATCTACGTTTGGATAGAGCTTCTTCTCGACAAAATAATCGTCTTCGAGCGCTATTCGCTCCAACTCCATCGCCAGGTCCATCATGGGATCATCCTTGCCCAGTTCATCCAGCACCTCGTAACAGGCGGCACGAATGATCGTGGCCCTTGGATCGTAATGCTTGTACACGCGATGACCAAAACCCATCAGCCTGAACGGATCAGACTTGTCCTTGGCGCGCTTGATGAACCTGGGTACCTGGGAAATATCGCCAATTTCAGCCAGCATGGCCAGCACCGCTTCGTTGGCGCCACCGTGCGCCGGACCCCACAACGCGGAGATACCCGCGGCCACACAGGCGTATGGGTTGGCCCCGGTAGAACCCACCAGCCTGACCGTGGACGTACTGGCATTCTGCTCGTGATCCGCATGAAGAATGAACAACAGGTCAAGCGCCTTGGCGGCTACTTCGCTGACCTCATAGTCCTCGGTAGGGACCGAAAACATCATGTTGAGAAAACGCTCGCAGAAGCGAAGATCGTTTTTGGGATAGGCGACCGGCCATCCCATGTGATGGCGGTAACAGGAGGCCGCAATCGTCGGCATTTTCGCAATCATTCTCATCGCAGACAGCATCCGGTGTTCCGGATTCTCCATGTCCAGCCGATTGTGATAAAAAGCCGCCAGTGAACCAACCACGCCCGCCATCATCGCCATCGGGTGCGCATCATAGTGAAAGCCCCCGATAAAGTGGTTGAGTTGTTCATGAATCATCGTGTGATAGGTCAGTTCATCACGAAAAGAGTTGAGGCCTCTCTCAGTGGGCAATTCTCCATTCAGAAGAAGATAGGCAACTTCCACGAAAGTGCTGCGTTCTGCCAGTTGCTCAATCGGATAGCCACGGTAGCGCAGAATGCCCTTATCGCCATCGATAAAAGTGATTTTGCTGGTGCAGGCCGCTGTTGCGGTGAATCCCGGATCATATGTGAAATAGCCCAATTCCGATGGGAGCGATTTGATCTCCAGGGTAGGTTCGCCCTCGGTTCCGACAACTTTCGGTAGTTCCAGTTGTTTACCGGACGATTCATCAGTCACTATTACTTTTTTGTCGGCCACTGGGTTCTCCTGCAAAATTACTGATCGGGGCCGATCAATATAGCACAATCTGAAAAAATCGAAACAGCATTAAACCTGTTAATATTCAGATCTTTGTAGATAATGATCAGGGCCGGAACCGGGACAAAAAAAACCCGCCGTTCCGGGCGGGTTTTTTTTGAATCGGTTGGTACCTTACTTGCCGTAACGTTTCTTGAAACGGTCAACCCGTCCACCTGAATCCAGCACCTTGTGCTTTCCGGTGTAGAACGGGTGTGAGGCACTGGAAACTTCAACCTTGACCAGTGGGTATTCGTTACCGTCTTCCCACTTGATGGTTTCCTTGCTCTTGATCGTTGAGCGGGTCAGGATCGCAAAATCCGAAGATATATCCTGGAACACCACATCGTTGTATTCGGGGTGAATGTCGGCTTTCATGACAATTCCTATTGAATCAGTACACGCTTACGCGAAAGACCGGCCAGTTTACTGAGCCGGGCTGCTGAATGCAAGACTTTCAGGGCAGAAAAAGCACCTGAATTTCATTGGTGAAACGCCAGCCCAGCGCGGTCGGGACCAGAAGCCCATTCTCTTCCTCCAGCAGACCTTTTTCAATGGCCGAATCTACCCGGCTTTCAACGTCCGCCCAACTGACGCCCGTGCGCGGCTCGAACTGTGACTTCTTCACCCCCATTTTTAATCTCAGCTGGTTGAGAAAAAACTCAAAAACACGCTCTGAGGCGTCCAGGGACCTGTCTTCGGCAAGCCCTTTACCCTGCCAAACCTGTTTCATCCAGGACGCCGGGTGGCGGGAGCGGATTCGTCGTTGTACGGTGTTTTCAGACGGTAGGGTAATTTTCGAATGCGCGCCCGCCCCAATCCCGAGGAAATCCCCATAGCGCCAGTAATTGAGATTATGCCGACACTCCTGGCCGGGCCGCGCCCAGGCGGAAATTTCATACTGACCGTAACCGGTATCCTGCAGTGACCGGCTGCACTCATCCTGCATGTGCCCGGCCAGGTCACCGTCAGGAAGCGGCGGCGGATGCGCATGGAACGCCGTATTGGGCTCCAGTGTGAGCTGGTAATGTGAAACATGTGAAGGCTCGCAAGCCACCGCATCTCTCACATCCTGAACGGCCGACTCCACGGTCTGCCCGGGCAATGCATACATCAGGTCGATATTGAAATTCCGGATGCCCGAGCGACGAATGCTCTCTACCGCTCTTTCAATTTCGGCACGACCATGAATTCGCCCAATTGCGGCCAGGCAGTCATTTTGGAAGCTCTGCGCACCCAGCGACACCCGGTTGACTCCCGCGTCCCGGTAAGCGGCGAAGCTGTCGTACTCCGTGGTGCCCGGGTTGGCCTCCAGGGTCACTTCGGCCTCCGGACTGATCTTCAGCAGGCTTCGAAAGCCGGCCAGGAGCTGTTCGATCTGCTTCGCGCTGAACAGACTGGGCGTTCCGCCACCAAAAAAGACACTGTGAACGGTTCGCCCCCAGACCAATGACAAATCCTTTTCCAGATCTTTGAGTAACGCCCGGGTGTAATCTTCGTAGGGCGTTTCGCCCTTGACCGCATGAGAGTTGAAGTCGCAATACGGGCATTTTTTTACGCACCAGGGAAGGTGGACGTAAAGCGAAAGCGGCGGTAGCTCCATGTTCAGAATGTGGCTAGTTGTTCCAGCATTTGCGCCAGGGCCCGGCCCCGGTGACTGAGACGGTTTTTCTTTTCCGCGGGTAGTTCGGCGGAAGTACACCCTTCGCCCGGAATCCAGAACAGCGGATCGTAGCCAAATCCACCCACCCCGGCAGGTGAGTCGGTGATCACACCATGCCAGGCGCCCGTTGCGATAATGGGCGCGGGGTCATCTTCGAAGCGAACCAGGGCCATCGCGCAGTAAAAATGTGCAGTCCGGCCGGAACGCGACACGCCTTCGAGTTCCCTGAGCAGCTTGCGGTTATTGGCCTGGTCATCTGCATCCGCGCCGGCATACCTGGCGGAATAAATTCCGGGTGCGCCCTGCAACGCATCCACGACCAGCCCGGAGTCATCGCCGAGCGCCGGCAACCCGGTGTGCTTTGAAGCATGGCGCGCCTTGATCAGGGCATTTTCGATAAAACTGAGACCATCCTCGATCGCTTCGCTCACCCCCCAGTCACTCTGTCGGCCAACCTTCCAGCCAAGAGGGCTGAGCATCTCACTCAGTTCACGTAGCTTCCCTTTGTTTCCGCTGGCCAGCACCAGGGTGTGGCCCGCCTGCCCAGGTTCAGTCACGCAACGCCTCGTCCTGAAAAGCCATCAACTGACGAATTCCCTGCTCTGCCAGCGTCAACATGGAATCAAGCTCATCCCGTCTGAATGCATGCCCCTCGGCAGTGCCCTGAAGCTCGATGAATGCACCACCATCATTCATCACGACGTTCATATCGGTTTCTGCACCGGAGTCCTCCGGGTAGTCCAGGTCTAGCACCGGTGTATCACCAAAAATACCGACTGACACCGCCGCAACCTGCCCATGAACCGGGTCGCTCTTGATCTTCCCCCGCGACATAAGCCAGCGGCAGGCATCGACAAGGGCCACGTAAGCCCCGGTAATCGAGGCGGTACGCGTGCCGCCATCCGCCTGCAAGACATCGCAGTCCAGTGTGATCGTTCTTTCACCCAGAGCCGCGCGATCCACCACGGCACGTAAAGAGCGGCCGATCAGTCTTTGAATCTCCAGCGTGCGCCCCCCTTGCTTGCCGCGGGCTGCCTCCCTGGACATCCGGCTCCCAGTGGAACGAGGCAGCATGCCGTACTCCGCTGTCACCCAGCCTTCACCCTTGCCACGCAGAAAAGGGGGCACCCGATCTTCCACAGAAGCGGTGCATAAGACATGCGTTTCACCACAACAGACCAGCACCGAGCCTTCTGCGTGCCGGGTGTAATTCCGCTTGATGACCGTCGTTCTCAACTCATCGGGCGATCTGCCGCTTGGTCTCATTGATTCATCCTGTTCCGTTGATTTAAAGTTTGCAGGGAAACATCACTGACGCGCCCTTCGATTGCCGGTAACATTGTGCCCATCAAGACAATGGACAACAATTCATGATTCGAAGTATGACAGGATTCGCCAGCGCCGAAAGGCAATTCCCTTTCGGACGCCTGACCTGGGAACTCCGTTCGGTTAACCACCGTTACCTGGAAATCGGTTTCCGTGTTCCGGAAGAATTCAGAGTGCTGGAACCGGATATCCGAAGGATTCTGGGTGAATTTCTGAGCCGGGGGAAAGTCGATGCCAACCTCAGGTTCGTGCCGGCAGCCGATATGGCAAGTTCCAGCCTGGAATTGAACGAACAACTGGCGACCCGGCTGCTGGTATTGCACGCACAGATGAAATCGATAAGTGGACTGGACCAGGAACCCAATTTACAGTCGCTCCTGCGCTGGCCCGGCATGATAGAAGAGTGCGCACCTGACCCCCAGCCACTGCATGAAGCCGCTTTGGAACTGCTTGCAGAGACTGCTGCCGGGTTGAGGTCCGCCCGTGTTCGCGAGGGGGAACAGATGGATGCGGCCATCCGGGAACGGCTACAAAGTATTTCGAAGCACGTCTCACAGGTTCGGGAATGGCTGCCTGAAATCCGGGAGGGCCTGAAACAGAAGCTGCTCGGCCGGGTCGCTGACCTGCAACAGCCGCTGGACCCGGGGCGGCTCGAACAGGAGGTTGCCATCCTGTCACAGAAGATCGACGTGGACGAGGAACTCGACCGGCTGGATGCGCACGTGCATGAGTCCCTGCTGGTGCTGGAACGCGATGACCCCGTAGGAAGGCGGCTGGATTTTCTGATGCAGGAATTCAACCGTGAATCCAACACGCTCAGCTCCAAGTCGGTGGACAACCGGACCACCCAGGCTGCTGTCGAGTTGAAGGTTGCCATCGAGCAAATGCGGGAGCAGGTTCAGAATATTGAATAATTCCAATCTGTACGTCGTGGCCGCTCCCTCAGGTGGTGGGAAAACCAGCCTGATCAATGCGTTACTGGAGACAGACGAGCGGATCAGGCTTTCCATCTCTCATACGACACGCGCACCCAGGCCCGTCGAGAAAAACGGCGTGCACTATCACTTTATCAACGAAGACGCATTCGAATCACTGATCGGCCAGAATGAATTCCTGGAGCATGCCCGTGTTTTCGGCAACTTTTATGGCACTGGCCGCAAGGTCGTGGAAAGCCAACTCGAAGCCGGCTTCGATGTCATCCTGGACATCGACTGGCAGGGCGCCCGTCAAATCAGGGCGGCTTTTCCTTCCTGCAGATCCATTTTCATCATACCGCCGTCGCTCGAAGCCCTGCGCCAGCGGCTTGTGGCTCGCGGCCAGGACAGCGAACAAGTAATCCAGCGGCGCATGCGCGACGCCCAGGCGGAAATCTCCCACTGGAACGAGTTTGATTACCTGGTCATCAATGACAATTTCGACCTGGCACTGTCTGATTTGCGCTCGATCATTCGATCAGGCAGGCCCCAACGGCAAAGAACTGACAGCGAATATGGTGAAATTCTGGCAGAACTTCTTGGAACGAGATAAAATGGTACGTTCAGCCCGGGCCAGGCAGGCTTTCGGGAGATTGATTCAACCGGCATTTTTGGAAACATGATATGGCACGAATTACAGTAGAAGACTGTCTCAACAGGATCAATAACCGTTTCGAGATGGTGCTCACGGCGACCAAGCGGGCTCGCCAGATAGCTCATGGCGCAGAACCTCTGGTCGAAGAAGAGAATGACAAACCGACCGTCATCGCCTTGAGGGAAATCGCCGATGGGCTCGTTGATCCCGAGAGCGTCGATGTTATCCAGGCTGAAATCGAAGCGGCAGAAGCTTTTGACATGCGGGTCGAGGACGACGACTTCGCGCCGTAAGTAACGCAATCACCGGCTAAAGGCTAAGACAAGGTCCCATGCAGGCAGCAACAGGATATCCAAAAGCCGTCCTGAAGCTCAGGGACCTGCTGAACACTTACCTCGATCCAGAAAACGTAGCCATTGTGCTGCGCGCCTATGACCTGGGTGAGGCTGCCCACCGGGGGCAAACCCGTAGATCCGGTGAACCCTACATTCTCCATCCGGTAGCGGTCGCCCAGATTCTCGCCAATCTGCGGATGGATCACGTTAGCATCGCGGCCGCGATACTGCACGACACCATTGAAGATACGGAACTCGGCTGGAAAGACATCGAGACCGATTTTGGCCCCGAGATCGCCGACCTGGTGGAAGGCGTCACCAAGCTGGACAAAATGAAGTTCAGGACCCGGGATGAAGCAGACGCCGAGAGTTTCCGCAAACTCATGCTGGCGATGTCCCGTGACCTGCGGGTGATTTTCATCAAGCTGGCGGATCGTCTGCATAATATGCGGACGCTGGGAAGCATGTCACTTGACTCCAGGCGGCGTATTGCCCGGGAGACACTGGACATTTATGCCCCGATTGCCGATCGACTTGGCATGAACAGCATGAAACATGAACTGGAAGATATGGGCTTTGCCAACCTGTATCCCTGGCGCCACAAGACGATTACCGAACACCTGGAATCGATGACCGGGCATCGTCAGGAAATTGTTCAGAATATTCTTGAAGGCCTTCGCAAGAAGATGAACGACGTCGGTGTTCCCTGCCGAATTACCGGACGCGAAAAATCTCCCTACAGCATTTACAAGAAAATGCTGTCGAAGGACCTGTCATTCTCAGAAGTTACCGATTTCTTCGCTTTCCGCATCATCACCCATACCGAATCCCACTGTTACCTGGCGCTGGGCGCTGTCCACAGCTTGTACCAGCCCAAACCCGGGCGGTTCAAAGATTTTATCGCCCTGCCCAAGGCCAACGGGTACCAGTCCCTTCACACCATCCTGAACAGCCCTTACGGACTGCCTATAGAGACCCAGATCCGCACCGAGGAAATGGACATCATGGCCAGCAAAGGGGCTGCAGCCCACTGGCAGTACAAGTCAGGGGCTGGTCCAGGCGGGCAGACGCCAAAAACGGCCGAAGTTCGGGCCAGGGAATGGTTGATGCGCCTCGTAGACGTCCAGCGCCATACAGGCGACTCGCTCGAATTCCTGGACCATGCCAAGTCGGACCTGTTTCCTGACGAGATTTTCGTGTTCACACCCAAGGGGAAAATTATCGACTTACGCCAGAATGCGACCGCACTGGATTTTGCCTACGCGATCCATACCGATGTTGGCAACCACACGGCAAAGGCCCAGGTCGACAACCTGGAAGTTCCCCTGTCCACGCGCCTTGCGAATGGGCAAACGGTCGAGATCACAACGGACAAGAGGGTTAAGCCAAAGCCCGAGTGGCTCGAGTTTGCGGCCACGGCGCGAGCCCGGACTGCGATCAGGCACTACCTGAAGAGCCTGCGCCAGGAAGAAACCGTGGCCCTGGGCCTGAGATTACTGGAAAAGGCGCTCAATGCACGCGGCAGTTCGGTCGATGCGATTCCGGAAGAGAACTGGAACCAGTTCCTTCGCGAAAACCACCTGACCCGGCAGGAAGACGTGTTCCATGAACTGGCCCTTGGCTCGACGCTGGCAAACATCGTGGCCGGCAAACTTCTGCCCGAAGAACACACCGACAGTGACTCGCGCGATACCGGAGAAGCCATCACCATTGCGGGCTCAGAAGGGAATGCCCTGAGTTTCGGCGCGTGTTGCCTGCCCGTCCCCGGCGACCAGATCATGGCTTATGTTTCCACGGACAAGGGGTTGGTTGTTCACCGGGTGTCCTGTAGTAATGTACGGGAATTCCGAAAACACCCCGACCGTTGCGTAGACGTCATCTGGGCGCCGATCACCAAGGGCATGTTCCCCGTTTCGGTACGCATCGTTACGCGAAACACGCCGGGTGTTCTGGCAAATGTTTCCACCAGTATCGGTGAGGCTGGCAGCAATATCGAAACCGTGGCTCAACCCGAGGCCAATCCTGAAATCGCCACATTGCTGTTCAATATCAGTGTCAAGGATCGTGACCACATGGCACGGGTGATGCGCAGATTGCGAAGGAACAGCAATGTCATCAGGGCGCACCGGGTCCGTTAACCTTAAACCTTCCAGGATAGTCATATGACCAGGGAAATCATCAAGACAGACAATGCGCCCGCTGCGATCGGACCTTACTCCCAGGCGGTAAGGCATGGAGATGCCGTTTACCTGTCGGGCCAGATCCCGCTGGATCCTGCGACGATGCAATTGGTGAACGGTGATGTAGTGGCCCAGGCCCATCGTGTGTTCATGAATCTGCGCGCAGTGTGTGAGGCCGCCGGCAGCAACCTGGACGGTATCGTCAAGCTCAATATCTACATGACCGACCTCGGAAATTTCACCCAGGTGAATGAAGTCATGACCCAATACTTCGCAGAACCTTATCCCGCCCGTGCCACTGTTGGCGTTGCGGCCCTGCCATTGGGCGCAGAAGTGGAAGTGGAAGCTGTTCTTGGTCTCTGATTTACGCGAACTTCGCGGTGTCGGACCCAGTCTTGAATCATCTTTGAATCAGCTGGGAGTCCATTCCAGAGAGGACCTGCTTTTTCACCTGCCCTTCCGCTACGAAGACCGTACCCGGATTCACCCGATCGGCGCGCTGTATCCGGGCGCCCGCGTCCAGGTGGAGGGTTACGTGGAACATTCCGCGATCGTGCGCGGCCGGCGCGCCACACTGGTCGTCGTCATCTCCGATGGTACGGGGCGACTCACACTCCGTTTTTTTCATTTCAGGGCAGCCCAGAAAAGCCAGTTCTCGAAAGGCACACGTGTACGCTGTTATGGCGAGGTACGAGGCGGCTACCAGGGGCTGGACATGGTGCACCCCAGCTACAAGCGGATTCTCAGCGTAAGCGACGAAGCTGTCTCTGACCGCCTGACACCGGTTTACCCCACTGTTGAAGGTCTTGGACAGACCAATTGGCTGAAGCTGACAGAACAGGCTCTTACGCTGCTGAACGCTCAGCAACTCGAGTTGGAAGAACTGCTGCCGGATGACCTGCGCGGCGATCTGAAAATTCCACCTCTGGCCGAAGCACTGGCATACATACACCGGCCTCCCGCTGGTGCAGACGTAGCCGCCCTGGTCGAAAGACGGCATCCGGCACAGCAGCGCCTGGCCCTGGAAGAATTGCTGGCGCACAACCTCAGCGTACAGCAACTGCACCGCCGCCAACGCAGGCTTCGCGCACCCGGAATGCCCAACACCACTGCGCTGGAGCAGGAGTTTCTGGAGCGACTTCCTTTCCGGTTGACCGACGCACAGTTACGCGTAGTCGACGAAATCCACCGGGACCTTTTTCTCGACCACCCCATGCAGCGCCTGGTCCAGGGAGATGTCGGGTCAGGTAAAACCGTGGTCGCAGCCATGGCTGCTTTGAGGGTCATGGGCAACGGATTCCAGGTAGCTGTGATGGCGCCCACGGAATTATTAGCCGAACAACATCTGCGAAGTTTCACTGACTGGCTGAATCCACTGGGCATCACGCCGGTCTGGCTAAGCGGAAAAGTCACGGGAAAGACCCGGCAAACCGCACTCGAGGCCATCAGGAAAGAGGCGCGCCTGGTGATTGGCACACATGCCCTGATGCAGGAAGGCGTCAGTTTCGGCAAGCTGGGCCTGGCGATCGTGGATGAACAACACCGGTTTGGTGTCCATCAGCGCCTCGCCCTGATGGACAAGGCCGGTGTTGAGTCACTTCATGCGCATCAACTGATCATGACGGCGACCCCGATTCCCAGGACCCTGGCCATGACGGCGTATGCCGGGCTGGAAACATCAGTGATCGACGAGCTTCCACCGGGCAGGAAGCCGGTCACCACCGCTGCAATTTCCGCCGAACGGCGCAACGACGTCGTGTTGAGGGTTGCCGCAGCCTGCCGCGAGGGAAAACAGGCTTACTGGGTGTGCACCCTGATCGAGGAATCCGATGCCGTCCAGGCCCAGGCAGCAGAAGAAGTTGCAAGGGAACTGCAATCCGGCCTGACCGGAATTGAAGTGGGGCTTGTCCACGGACGTATGAAGCCTGCGGAAAAACAACAGGTCATGGATCGCTTCAAGAGTGGTGACATTCAACTCCTGGTGGCGACCACGGTGATCGAAGTCGGTGTTGATGTACCCAATGCATCCCTGATGATCATAGAAAACGCCGAACGACTGGGTCTCGCGCAATTGCACCAACTCAGGGGACGCGTCGGTCGTGGAGACGAACAAGCTTCCTGCGTGCTGCTTTATACTCCACCGATCGGGCCGCTGGCTAAAGAGCGCCTGAACATCATGCGGGAATCAACCGATGGCTTCCGTATTGCAGAGAAAGACCTGGAACTGCGTGGTCCTGGAGAGGTCCTGGGCACACGGCAGACCGGTATGATGCAGTTTCGGGTAGCAGACCTTTCCCGTGACCAGCAACTGCTTGAAAGCATTCCGGCAGTTGCCGAACGGTTACTCGCCCACAACCCGAAAACAGCCGAAAAACTCATCCGGCGCTGGATCGGAGACGCTGCGCGGTTCGCTGGCGTATGACGCCCGTAACCAGCGCTTAATACAACAGGGCCAGCGTCTGGGACAGGGTGTCGATTTCAGCCTTGGCCTGTTTGACGTCATTCCTGATCTGTTCCATCAGCACCAGGAAGTCCGGAAAGTCACGCAACGGAGCGAGACGGCCATCTATATCCATCATCCATTGCTCGCGAAAACCCCTCTGGTACGCTTCCTTGAGCTTCTCCATTGCCCTTTCAGGTTCGCTTCGCATCGATAACAATATAGCCTCGTTGTAGTAAATACTCGGATCGTCCACCCCGTTCAGGCGAGCCCGGCGTATTTTCCGTTCAGCATGTTTCAGCAAATCTATAGCCTCATCGGGTTGCCCCAGCTGTTCCGATGCGAGAGCAGCCATTGTGACCACCATCACTGCATCGCCACTATATGCCACAACATCTTCACTACCGATCGCGGAGCCCAGCAATTCGCGCGCCGCGGCAAAATCACCACGAATCAGCGCAATCATGCCCAGCTGAGTATCAAAATTCCGCTTCTGCGTGTCAGGTATCGCTTCGCCTGCTTCGGCTATCATTTCACGAACCAGTCGCTCGGCCTCTTCGTATCGATGGGCGACAATCAGGGTCAGCCAGTAAGTCCCCAGTAGATTCTGGTTCTGACCGGCGGATTCCAGCCCCTGCAAAACAAGACGCTCTGCTTCATCGACATCACCCAGCAGAACCCAGGTCCGGGCAAGGGATGCAATGTCTTCGGGATTGTCCGGCGCCAGCTGATAAGCCCTGTTCGCCAGTTTCCAGCCTTCCACCAGGTTTCCGTTGTAAATCTCCATTTTAGCCATGAAGCGCAGCAGAATGGTTGAATCCGGTCGCAGCTGCAGCAAGCCCCCCAGCATATCCCGACCCTCCTTCCACTCCCCTCGGGTTGACAGGTTCCCGGCATAGTTGACCATCAGGAGTTCATTCAGGGGATCGCGCTGCATGGCCTGCTGGAGCACCAGGTGCTCTTCTGGATAGCGTCCCTGCTCGCCAAGCACTCCTGCCAGCCAAAGTTGCGCAGGAATATAGTCAGCATTCAGCTCTATCGCCTGCCTCAGCGCAGACTCGGCTGCATCCATCTGGCCGATCTGCCAGCGGGCGAGGCCGAGTGCAGCAAAAGCCTCGGCGGAATTCGGATCGATTGCCAGGGCCTTTTCGATCATGGCCTGGGCTTTCTCGGTTGCCTTGACCGTCGTGATGTTTCCGTACAGAGCAACCAGCAGCCAGGTGTCGGCCATTGCTGCATATGCCGGCGCATACTGGGCATCATGTTCCAGCGCCTTGGCAAACAGCTCAATGGCTTTTTGCAGTTCATCCGGTGTCCGGCGCCACCAGTGAAGGCGTCCGGTCCGGTAAGCCTGTGCTGCAGCAATGCTGTCGGTGCGCGACTCAGGCTTGGCCGTCAGACCTTCGAAAGAATCCACCAGGGCCGTAGCGATACTGCTGGCCACCTCATCCTGGATTTCGAAAATGTCCGTCATGTCGCGATCGTAAATTTTCGACCATATATGGAAACCGTCTTCCACGTTGATCAACTGCGCGGTCAGCCGGATACGGTCGCCTGACTTGCGGATACTGCCTTCGAGCACGGTTCTGACGTTCAGTAAACGACCGATCTCACGGATGTCACCCTGATTGTCACTGAATGCAAATGACGAGGTTCGCGCCGCCACATTCAGTCCATCTACCTGGGCAAGGAGATTCAATATTTCTTCCGACATGCCCGCAGCAAACTGGCCCTGGTCATTCTCCAGCGACAGGTCAGCAAACGGCAAGACAGCAATGGAATTTTCCGGCGCAGTGAAAGCGCGCTGAGCGGTTGCCTGCAACGGGGCCTGTTGAACCGGCGTTTGGAATACACCCGCGTAATACTGATAAAAGCCATAGGCGAGGCCGCCCATGGCCAGCAGCATGATACTGAACAGGATGGTGCTCTGTGACCTGCTGAGCAAGCCGGCGCTCTTGGTTCGAACAATTCCATTAGTTCGGATATCGAAGTGCCAGGCCAGCAAAAAGGCCACCGGAAACCCGAGAATAAGCAAGACCACCAGCAGTGTCGGCAACCAGTCGGGCAGCCTCAGTGGCTCGACGGCGGCATCCATCAATTGCAGCAACACAAAGACGCCTACAGCGTAAGCGCCCACCGTGCGGAGCACTTTTCGCCGGTTCAGCTCAGCGAGTGTCGCCGATATGAAGGAATGGCGTTCGGTCATTTTTCTTTGCCCTGCTACCTGGTTTTTTGCCCGTGTTCAGATAATAGACGCTTCAAACGCCCATTTAGTTTCTTTGATTTTTCTCGCCTCGACGCTGAAATCACTCAGAGTGCCTTGTCACCCTCTTCCCCGGTTCGGATTCGCACTGCCTTGTCGAGTGGCGAAACGAAGATTTTTCCGTCGCCAATACGGCCGGATGCAGCCGCGTCGGCGATGGCTTCAACTGCCGCATCAACCTGTTCGTCCGGGATGGCAATTTCCAGTTTCAGTTTCGGCAGAAAATCCACCACGTATTCAGCTCCCCTATACAATTCGGTATGGCCTTTCTGGCGGCCGAAGCCGCGCACCTCCGTTACCGTCATCCCCTGAATCCCGATCTCGGCAATGGCATCGCGAACATCATCCAGTTTGAAAGGCTTTATGATTGCGGTAATCATCTTCATGACATGGTCCTTGGAAACATTAGCTCAATTGACTTTAATATGCCCATAATCATGCCACAAGCGACGAGTGGAAATAGCAGGAATTAGCAAATGATAGATCTACGACTGATCGATGAAATCACCCGCAGACTGGGTGATGCTTTACCTCCCGGCGTAAGCCAGGCCAAGGGGGAACTCGAAAACCAGTTCAAAAGCGTGCTTACCAGTGCATTCGAACGCATGAACCTGGTTGGGCGGGAGGAATATGACTCCAGGTGCGCCGAACTGGAGGAGTTGCGTGAAAGGCTGGCAACACTGGAAACCCGGCTGGACGAGCTCTCCTGAAGTCAGATTCCCAGGGAATAAGAGCGATTTACCTACAGGTCTCGGGCTGACCATGCGGGAACATGTCCTGCATGAGTCTCGCCCGGGTATACAGCCGCGCAGGAGTAGGTGTCCATGCGCCCGAAGTCATCGTCGAAGTGCATGTGGGCGGTGGTCTGCCCCGTATTTCGATGGTTGGTCTCCCCGAGACCGCAGTCCGGGAAGCCAAGGACCGGGTCAAGGCCGCATTACTTAACGCGGGTTTCAGAATACCCCCCAGCCACATCACCATTTCACTCACACCCGCCGACCTGCCCAAAGCCGGGGGACGGTTTGATCTGCCTATTGCTTTGGGAATACTCGCTGCAACAGGTCAGGTCAACGATGTTCAATTCGACAAATTCGAGTTTATCGGCGAACTCTCGCTGGGAGGCGGAATCAACCCGGTGCCCGGCGTACTGCCTGTCGCGCTGGGCGCGAAACGGACCGGGCGCGGCCTCGTGGTGCCGGCTTCAAACGGACCGGAGGCAGCGCTTGCAAAGGCACCGGATCAGTATCAGGCAGACAGCCTGCTGTCGGTCGTTTCCTGGCTGAATGGACGGGCACAACTTGCAAGAGTCACCAGCAAGGACGAAGCCGTCAGCTCGTTCGGCCGGGATTTGCGGGATGTTTACGGACAGCACCAGGCTCGAAGGGCGCTGGAGGTTGCCGCAGCGGGGGCGCACAACATCCTTTTCGCCGGCCCGCCGGGCACGGGAAAAACCATGCTGGCATCGCGTTTACCGAGCATCCTGCCTCCGCTCAGTGAGGGTGAAGCTCTGGACACGGCTACGGTCGCATCCATCAGTCACAAGGGCCTGAACATCGATCGCTGGCGAACCCGCAGTTTTCGCGCCCCACATCATTCTGCAAGCAGCGCAGCGATAGTAGGTGGGGGCTCACGACCTCGGCCAGGTGAAATCTCGCTGGCACATCATGGCGTTCTGTTTCTCGACGAACTGCCGGAGTTCAAACGCAACGTACTTGAAGTGCTCAGGGAGCCCATGGAATCCGGCAGAGTCATCATATCGCGAGCTGGAAATATGGCTGAATTCCCTGCCCGGTTTCAGCTTGTTGCGGCCATGAATCCCTGCCCCTGTGGCTATTTCGGCGACAAAAGCGGGCGTTGCATGTGCACATCCGAGCAGGTGCAGCGCTATCGCGCGAAAATATCAGGACCTTTGCTGGACCGTATCGATCTGCAGGTGGAAATCGCGCGTCCACAGAGTCTTCATTACCACCAGCGAGGCAAGGTACCAGAGAACAGCACCGCCGTGCGGCAACGAGTGGAGGCTGCACGCAACCTGCAACTCGACCGCGCCGGTGTGCCCAACGCACAACTCGACAGCTCCGGTGTTCGCCGGCACTGTTCACCCGGGCGGAATAGAAGTTTCCTGGACGAGGCGGCGAACGCCATGGGGCTTTCAGCACGCGGTTGGCAGCGGGTCCTTAAAGTAGCTCGCACTGTGGCGGATCTGGAAGCAAACAACGCAATCCGCCGTGAGCACCTGGCCGAAGCGCTGGCTTACCGGGGATTTGCCGGCCAGAAAACTCAGTAACGAAGAGCGGAGCAGGAAGGCCGGCACGCAAAAATCCGGTTCCATTTCGGTTCTTCATCTCACGGGATCATGCTGTATACGATTTCACATATGTCCGTACAATAGCGATACAACAAATAGAACGATAATCATGAATTCCACTACAACACTGCACTTACCGGAACACCTCGCCGAGCGCGTTGTGATCCTGACCGATGCACCGCCCCGGGCCCGCGGCGAATTCGTGCTGTACTGGGCGCACCATGCCCTGCGCGCCCACGAAAATCCGGCGCTGGAAGCTGCGGCCACGTTGGCCCTGGAACTGGGCAAACCGCTTGTTGTTTATCAGGGACTGGGCGGCAGGCATCGCTATAATGCCGACCGGCACCACCGCTTTATACTCGAAGCAGCATGTGATTTTGCCGCCGAACTGGAGTCGATCGGCCTGCATCTGCTGTTCCACCTGCCAGCCGATCCGGCTCAACCCGGACCGCTGAGCGGTCTGCTGGCGCGCAGCTCAGTGGCTGTGAGTGAACTCTACCCGGCGCCGCCCTTCCCGGACTGGTACCGGTCACACGCCGCTGCGCACCCTGACCTGCCCCTGCTTTTGCTGGATTCGAGTTGCAATCTGCCCATGACCCTGTCGCCCGGGAGGCCAAACCGCGCCTTCCAGTTCCGCAAAACCAACGATGTTGAAATGCGGCGCCGGGTGGCCGCCGGGTGGCCGGCCCCACCCGAATGGCCGAAGCCGTTTCGCGGTGACGCGGGTTTCGAGCCCGCCGACCTTGACCAGCCACTGGCAGAGGCGATCGCCGGTTGTCATATTGATCACAGCATTCCACCGGTGACCGGAACTGCGGGCGGTAGCCGGGCCGGCTATGAGCGCTGGAAGGCGTTTCTCGAAACGGGCCTGGTCCACTATCACCGCCGACGCAACGACGCTGCGCTGCCACAAGCCGTCAGCCGTATATCGGCCTATCTGCATTACGGTTGCGTGTCGCCGTTTCGTATTGCCCGCGAGGCTGTCGAGCACGGTGGCGAAGGAGCCGCGAAGTTTCTGGACGAGCTGCTGACCTGGCGCGAGCTATCTCACCATTTCTGTTTCCACAGCGATGTACTGGAGTCCTTTGACGCCCTGCCTGACTGGGCGGTTGAGTCCCTCACCAGGCACCAGGCTGATCCGAGGCCGGAACGTTTCGACTGGGAGCAGTTGCTTCGCGGCGTAACTGGTGAGCCGCTCTGGGACCTGGCGCAGCGCTCACTGCTGCGGCGCGGCGAACTGCACAATAACGTGCGCATGAGCTGGGGTAAGGCCCTGCTGAACTGGGCGCCAAGGCCGCAACGCGCGCTCAAGCTGATGATCGACCTGAACCATCGCCTGGCGCTGGACGGCAACGATCCCAACAGCTATGGCGGCTTGCTGTGGTGCCTGGGTCAGTTTGACCGGCCCTTCCCGCCGGGACCGGTATTTGGTTCCGTACGGCGGCGGTCGCTGCCGAAGCACGCGGCCCGCCTGGACATGAACCACTACGCCCACCAGGTCTCGGTACCGGCTGGCGAGCGCAAACTCCGTGTTGCGGTCATTGGCGCGGGCCTGGCCGGGCTGACGGCCGCGCGAATCCTGCAGGATCAGGGTCACGACGTGATCGTGGTCGACAAAGCGCGCGGGCCGGGAGGCCGCATGAGCACACGGCGCGACGGCAACCTGCGTTTCGACCATGGTGCACAGTATTTCACCGCGCGCGATCCGCGCTTTCTGCGTCACGTGGTGGCCTGGCAGGAGCGCGGCCTGGTCGAAGAGTGGGAGGCTCGCATCGGTATCATCGAGGGCAGCGAGCTTTCGGCCACACGTGCCGATACGCGCCGTTTCGTGGCCATTCCGGGTATGAGCGCCATCTGTGCCGCGCTCGCAGATGACCTGCACGATTGCCGCCTCAACTGGACGGCCGCAGCCGTGAATCGGGATGACCAGGGCTGGCGGATCGAGTCAAAGGATGGGCAATCCCTAAAGGCCGAAGCCCTGGTCGTGACCCTGCCGCCCGACCAGGCGCAGGCGATGTTGCCTGGGTACCTGCCAGGCAACCTGTCACTGAAGGTCGGGATGATGCCCTGCTGGGCAGTAATGGCGGTGCTTGATCAACCGTTGCTGGCCAGGTGGGACGCAGCCTTCATCAATGATGGCCCATTGTCCTGGGTGGCCCGCCAGGCGAGTAAACCAGGGCGGCCGGGCGCCGAGGCCTGGGTGTTACATGCCAATCCTGATTGGTCGCTGGAACAGTTTGAAAACGACCCTGCAGTGGTCAGCCAGGAAATGCTCGCCGCTGCGGCCCTTTTGCCGGGCTCCAATTCATTTGTTGTAGAGCAGTCTGTCATGCATCGCTGGCGTTATGCACTGGCCCGCGAGCCGCTGTTGGCCGGCGCGCTGTGGTATCCACAGGACGCGTTGGTCGTCGCCGGCGACTGGTGCAACGGCTCGCGCGTCGAAGGCGCGTTCCTCAGTGGAGCGGCGGCGGCCGGCCGGTTGCTCGGCAGCCGCCTCGCGGGAAACGCGCATTAAGTATTTGATGCAGGTCATGGATTGTACTTTCGACCATCGATAGAGTCCGTCTATCCCCTTGCGGGCGAGGTCCCGCAAAACTCCACAAGGAACCCGATAATGGACGATATCGCCCGAACAACCTCATTTGTCCAGCTTGATGAATCACTGGAACTTCCAGCGGCTTCCGGGCCTGTCATTCCGGATTACCTGCAGGATACGTATTACTGGGCCTACATAAATCCACGCAATGTGCGCTGGCTGGACCGCGAAATCGTCGTGCGCACCATTCTTTGGCAACAACACAACAAATTGCAGAAACTGGCGTTCTCAGAAATCGAAAACGGGCAGTCTGTCCTTCAGCCCGCTTCGGTTTATGGGAGCTTCGCGCCGAATCTGGCGGCTCATGTCGGGCCGGAAGGCAGACTGGATGTTGTTGATGTCGCGCAGGTCCAGGTGCGCAGCGTCAGCAGCAAACTGGGTCCTTATGCTCATGCCCATGTTCATCATTCCAACATCCTTCATTTCACCAGGCGGCCTTTCGACGTCGTGGTTTGCTATTTCCTGCTGCACGAAGTTCCCGATTCCTATAAATATGAGATCGTTGACCACCTGCTGAACAAGGTTGAGCCCGGAGGCAAAGTGGTTTTCGTGGATTACCACAAACCCGTTTGGTGGCATCCGCTGAAACTTATCACCAGTATCGTGTTCGACACGCTTGAACCATTCGCCAAGAGCCTGTGGCGTAATCCGATCAGCAGCTATGCGTCAAAATCAGAGCAATTCGAATGGCGCCAGGAAACCATTTTCGCGGGACTCTTCCAGAAAGTAGTCGCAACCCGTCTTTGAGAATCAGCGCGACTGGGGAATCCTGATATCATCGATCATCAGGAAATTGCCACTCATCTTGCCCGGAAGCCACAGATCAAAGGACCCATGATGAATAAACACCAGAGCTACCATCGAATTCTCAGCATCCTGTTTCTGCCACTCATGTTCCTTCAACCCTCCGGTGCTTCCGCCGACGAAGGCATGTGGACGCTTCATGGCTTTCCTTCCTCGATGGTTGAGACTCGTTATGACGTGAAGATCGGCCCTGAGTGGCTAAACCGTGTGCAGCGATCTACCGCACGGCTGGATGGAGGCTGCACCGGCTCTTTCGCCTCATCACAAGGACTGGTGCTGACCAATAATCACTGTACCTGGAGTTGTATCCGGGACCTGTCCACCGAGGATAAAAATCTATCTGATGAAGGCTTTCTGGCCGCAACCCAGGAAGACGAACTGATATGTCCGGGCGCGAGAATATCGGTTTTGCATGACGCGGAAGAAATCACAGGAAAGGTGCAGGCTGCTACAGAAGGTATGCCTGAAAAAATGGCGAATGAAGCGCGTAAATCGCTGCTTTCCCGCCTGGAGTCGGAATGTGAAGCGAATGGCGATCTTTCCTGCGAATCAGTCGATTTGTACCACGGTGGTCAGTATTTCCTGTACAAATATCGCCGCTACGAAGATGTGCGCCTGGTGTTCGCGCCAGAGCTTGCCGTGGCGGCCTTTGGCGGTGATCCGGACAACTTCAATTTTCCACGCTGGAATCTGGATATGTCTTTTATGCGGGTCTATGAAGATGGCAAACCTGCTGAGACTCCGAATTTTTTCCCCTGGTACTCACCTGGCGCCAAAGATGGGGAAGCTGTGTTCGTCTCCGGCCACCCGGGAAACACCAGTCGCCTGGAAACGGTCGCAGAACTGGTGTTCCGGCGTAGCCAGGAGCTGCCGCTCAGGCTGATCATGTATTCCGAGTACCGGGGCCGAATGCTCGAGTGGGCGAGGACCAGCGACGAAGCCGCCCGCCAGGTGCAGCAGCGGATACTGGGCGTCGAGAACGCCATCAAGGTCTGGAAAAGCCAGCTCAGCAGCCTGATGGATCAAGAGCAGATGGGCCGTAAACTGCTCGCTGAGAATGAACTGCGGGCCGCAGTGATGGCCGACCCGGAACTCGCTGAGGCCTATGGAAATGCCTGGCGGGACATTGAGCGCGCCATCACCGCGTTTGAAGGCTTCTATGACCAGTACCGTTTTATCGAGGCTCGGCAGGGTTTCCAGGGTAAGTTATTCAGGTTGGCCCACACCCTGGTCAGAGGCACCCGTGAAATTGAAAAACCTAATGAAAAGCGGCTGCGTGCCTATCGGGACACGGCTTTGCCACGGGTGGAGCAGGAGCTTTTCGCTGCAACCCCGGAAGACCCTGGTTACCAGGAACTGGGGCTCTCCTTTTCACTGGATAAGCTGAGGGAATGGCTGGGCCCGGATAACGAAGTGGTCAAAGCCGTCCTGGGGAACGAAAGTCCGCGGGACCTGGCGCATCAAATGGTGTCCGGCACCAGGCTGGGAGATGCCGCTTATCGCAAGGAACTGTGGGAAGGCGGAAGTGCCGCCGTGCAGGCATCGGATGATCCGCTGATCATGCTGGCCAGAAAAATAGAGCCTTACGCCATGGAATTGCGTAACCGCTACGACAATGAAGTGGAGGCTCCGCTGAAACAGGGTTCGGAAATGATTGCCAAGGCGCGATTCGCTATCCTTGGAACAAATGTCTACCCGGACGCCACTTTTACCCTGCGGGTCACCTATGGCGCGGTTGAGGGCTGGACAGAAAAGGGCCAGCAGATCACACCATTTACACAGATTGGACGGGCCTTTGAACGGGCGACCGGCAGTGACCCGTTCCGTATGCCGGACAGTTGGTTCGAAGCGAAGGGTAGGCTGAACCTTGATACGCCGTATAACTTCTCTTCGACGACCGACATCATCGGGGGCAACTCCGGCAGCCCCGTCATCAATGCCCGGGGCGAACTGGTGGGCCTGGCATTCGACGGTAACATTCATTCGATTGCCGGAGATTTCTGGTTCGATGAGCGGGTGAATCGCACCGTCTCGGTGCATGTAGCCGCCATGATCGAAGCCCTGAAGGTTGTTTACGGCGCAGACCGTCTGCTTGATGAACTCGTTATCAAACCCTGATATGTAAAAGGCTTCGAATCCAATCGGATCTTTACGCAACCAGGTTTCCATGAACGGACCGATGACCGTGTCAATGGAAAATTTGCGGCTATCATCTATCGTATTCAGCTATCCAGGCTTCAATGTGGGCCCGCAATTGCAGCAGGGGGATCGTGCCATTCTCCATGACCCTGTCATGAAACTCCCTGATGTCGAAATCCTCACCCATCGCACGTTCCGCCTGCTGGCGCAAAGCCAGGATTTCCAGCCCGCCGGAATCATAGGCGGTTAGCTGCCCGGGAAGGATCGCGATGCGATCGACCATCTGGTCACCCATGGATTCCGGGAACCGCCCGGATTCGTTCATGAACTCGATGGCCTCCTCCCGGGTCCATCCGAACAGGTGGATTCCGGGATCAACCACCATCCCTCGTGCCGGCCAGGCACGGCGTTTGATCGGCCCCGTCACGGTGGTGTAAAGACCCATTTCCTCCGCCAGTGCCTCAGAGTAACGGGCCCAGCCTTCACCGGGACCGGAAAACCAGATGATCTGGGTAACCGGGTGCAGACCTTCTACCGACTGCGCCACGGCGACCTGCAGGTGGTGACCGGGCCAGGCCTCGTGGAAGGCTGTTCCCTCGGCATTACCACGAGATTGTTCTCCTGGCTGATGCAACGGAATCCGGTACTCGCCCGGACGTTCGCCGTCACCCGGACGGTAGTGGGCGGACATGCCCTTGCCTTCCTGGTGCTTTTCGAAAGGTACGACTTCGACTGCTAGATCAGGCATCTGGCCCACCCAATTCGGCATTTCCGATTCGGCCCGCTGAACTGCTTCACGGGAAAACTCTAACAACTCTTCTTCGCTACTGAACCGGTCTGACGGATCAGCCCTGATGCGCTCAAGGATCGCCACGAAGTCATCCTCTCCGTAAGCTGTCCGCCCCAGTTCGATCACTTTTTCCCTGTTTGCTGCAACCGTGGCCTGGCCCAGTTCGTAGACTTCCCTGCCGGAGCGGTCCAGCGTCGTATAGCTTTTCAATGACGCTTCATAACACGCCAGGCCGTCAGGGTTCGCAGTCACCGAGAGCTCTTCACGGGCCTGTTCCATGTACGTGTCCGCCAGGAAATCCCGGTATCTTTGAAGAGCGGGATGAATTTCCTCGCTGACCAGTTTGCGGGTCGCTTCGGTGAATTCAGAATCGCCGTCACGCTCGGCCGGGGAGAAAAACGGCGATGCCTCGATCTCCAGCCCAAGCACCCCATCCACCTGGTCGATCACGCGCTGGACGACCGGTTTAGGTGCCGAATAGCCCGCTTCGAGACCCTGTTCCAGGTTGGCAATTTCCTGGTCCACGTAGCCGGGCAGTTTCGACCAGCGCGCCAGCGACTGTGCCCGTAATTCGGCCGTACCGACAGGTTGCAGGCCGGCAATCTGTGCGTAGCCTGAATGCCAGCCCCCCATCTGGTTCACATTCCACAGATCATTACGACAGACACGCAGGGCTACATCGGACTGCAGGGATTGCAGCAGGTAAGCGTAAGTGATCCACTCGGTTCGCCCGACGAGATCGTCCGCACTCACCGGCCCGAGTGCTTCAAGCATTTGATCGATCCCGGCAGCGCGCGCTCGCCTTGAAGCGGGGCTATTGTCTTCCAGACCGTCGTGCCGGGGCAGGTCGACACCCGAGAAGTAAGCAATTTCCGGAGTGTTTTTCAGCGCAGACGTGTAATAACGGTCAGCCACCTGGTTGACCAGCCCTGCATGATCAACACCTGGTTTTGTGGTCACCGGGTCTGTCGGTTCGGGTACGCCATCACCACAAGCCGACACCAGTATTGAGAAGCAAATGATCCAGACTGTGCGATTCTTCATAACAGTTCATGATAACCGATCAAACCGGAACTGCTGGTTTTCGGGATCAATCCTTCTTTTCATCGCTCCGCAATACTCGATTCGTCGCAATGCATCTAACTTTTTCCGTGTTTGGTGCATCTGTAGATACATGGGTCGCAGTTTTGGCTCATTGGATATCCCGACTAACGCAAAATAAGGTGCTTAATGTGAAAACACTATCTACTGCTCACACAATCCGTAACTCTGTTGTTTCCTTCATCGCCGTTGCCGCGTTTTCTCTCCCGCTGATGACATCAGCCGCTACGACATCGGACAACAATGCCAACCGCAGTCTGCTCAACAGCGAGTGGCAACCTGAAGTCGATAGGGACGCTGATGCGGTCTACGGAAAACTGAAATCGCAGTCAAAAGAAGTTTGTGGTTCATCCGACCGGCGGATAACGGGCGGACTTCGCGAGTCCCAGAAAGTTGAACAGTGCTACGAGGGCACGCTAACAGCTGCTGTCCGGCGCCTCGACGATCCCGAAGTGAGCGAGCTTCACTACCAGTAAAATTCTATTTTTCTCCCTCTGTGCTCCCAACCGGCGGACTCCTTCCAAAGTCCGCCGGTTGGATTTCTGTCCGAAAAAAACACACAAAACGAGGATTTGATTGCGAGAAAAATCAGGGATGATATGCTTGATGATGGCAATGACACATGTGCTCAAAACCATCATCGTAGACGACGAGGCACTCGCGCGCCGGGGGCTGAAGTTACGCCTGTCCGCCCGGGAAGATGTGGACATCGTTGCGGAAGCCAAAAATGGCCGTGAAGCACTCAAACTGATCAATGAACATCGTCCGGATCTTATATTTCTCGATATCCAGATGCCGGGAATCGATGGCTTCGAAGTGTTGCGCCGGCTCTCCCCTGAGGACATGCCCATCGTCGTCTTCGTCACCGCCTTCAACGACTATGCCATCAAGGCATTCGAAGCCAGTGCGCTGGACTATATCCTGAAGCCCATAGAAGACGAACGGCTGGCTGAAGCACTGGATCGGGTGAATGATACCCTCGACCAGAAACGCGCCCTGAAACACAAGGCTTCACTGCTGAAACTGGTAGGGGCCATCACCGGAGAGCCCGTTGCCAGCATGGAAGAACTTGAGGCAAAAGGCGTCGATGCGCTGAAGAAAAAGGAAGTGCCTAAACTGGCGATCAAGGACGGCAGTACGACCACCTGGGTGCCACAGGACGAGATCGACTGGATCGACGCGGCCGGTGACTACATGTGCGTTCACGCTGGCGGTGAAACACTCATCATGCGAATGACGATGAAAAAGCTGGAAGCAGAACTGGACCCCGATTACCTGCAGCGCATCCACCGCTCCACGATCGTCAACATCCACCGCGTGACCGAAATGCGGTCCCACATCAACGGTGAGTATTTCCTCACCCTGAAAGGCGGCAATACAGTCAAACTCTCTCGTACCTACAAAGACAAACTCAAACTTTTTTCCTGAATTTCCTCGGTTTACCGAGCGACCGCGTCAAGTAATCGCAAACCACTACTAACGACACAACTTCGTAACTCCTTTTGTCGTCTAATCTGACCAGATAACGGGAGAAGCGTTAATGGGTATTACCGAACAGGCCGTCAAAAATCCAGCAGGCGTCGCCGTAGCAGTCGCCATCATCACACTGTTTGGCCTGTTCAGCCTGGGTAAGCTTCCGGTCCAGTTGTTTCCTGATATTGACTTGCCGCAACTGAGCGTTCAGGCCAACTGGCGGGCTGCTTCGCCGCGAGAAGTCGAGTCCGAGATTCTCGAGCCGATGGAGGAAGTCCTGCAGGGGTTGCCGGGTATGCGCGTCATGGAAGCGAATGCTTTCAACGGCGGCGCGTACATCAACCTTCAGTTCAACCTTGAGACGGATATGCAGGCGACGCTGATGGATGTCATCGGTCGGCTCAACCGTTTACCGCCCTTGCCGGCGGATGCGGATCCCCCGGTTGTTCAACTGGGCGGCCGAGGCGGAGCAAATGGTGCTCTGACCTGGTACTTCGTGCAGAAGCTGCCCGGAACGCCAGGAAAGCTGACGGACTATGCCCAGCAGGTCGAAGACATCATCAGGCCCCGGATCGAGAGTATCGAAGGAGTGGCGGGCGTGGACATCCTGGACGGTTCCCCGGAACAACTGCAGATCGTCATCGACCCTTACCGTGCAGCAGAACTGGGCCTGCCCCTGACTGATATCGCGGCCAACGCCAGCCGCAGCAACGACATTTCCGGTGGATTCATCGACGTCGGCCGCCGCCAGTACACCCTTAGATTCGAAGGCCGTTACGACCCCGAACAGCTCCGCAACCAGGTGCTCGAATGGCGCGATGGAAGGCCTGTGCGGCTTGGGGATATCGCGGAGATCAAGGTGGACCGGGGCCTGCGCCGGGACATCGTGATCCAGAACGGCAATCCGGCCATGGGCATTCGCATCGACCGTCAGAACGGCGCCAACGTGCTGGCCGCACTGACCGAGGTCAAGGCTGCCATGGCCGAATTACGGGACGGCCCGCTGCAGGAACTGGGCCTGGATGTGCAGCAGTCCTTCGATGCTTCCGTATTCATCAAGCGGGCAGTCAACCTGGTCACCAGCAACCTGATGATTGGCATCCTGCTTGCGGTAGGGGTGCTGTGGTGGTTCCTGAGGGACGCCAGGGCTACCCTGCTGATCGCTACGTCCATTCCCGTTTCACTGTTGGCGACTTTTATCGTGTTGCAATTGACCGGCCGGTCCCTCAACGTCATATCCCTCGCCGGGCTCGCTTTTGCCGTGGGCATGGTGCTCGATGCTGCCATCGTGGTCAGCGAGAACATCGTGCGCCTGCGTGAGCAGGGTGAAACCGCCGGTAAAGCAGCCCTCAGGGGGGCCGGCCAGGTCAAGGGCGCGTTGCTCGCTTCTACCGCAACCACGGTTGCTATTTTCCTGCCCGTGCTTTTCCTGCAGGACGTGGAAGGGCAATTGTTTGCAGACCTGGCGCTGACCATCGCGATCGCGGTCTGTGCTTCCTTGCTCGTCGCGCTGACCATACTTCCTGCACTGGGCGGTCACTGGCTAACCCACCATAAACTGGCCCGTCAGCAAGCGCCGGTCTGGACCCGTCTGGCTAGCCTGCTGATGAAAGCGAGCGGCACGCACTGGCGCCGCGCAGGCATCATCATCAAGCTCGTGGCCATTCCCCTGTTATTGACCTGGGCGCTGTTTCCACAGCTCGACTACTTACCGCCGGTCAAACGTGATGCGGTGGATGCCTTTCTCCAAACACCGCCAGGCGCGACCTGGGAAATCAAGGAAAAAGAAATCGTCAGTAAGCTGGTCGAGCGTCTTCAGCCTTACATGGACGGAGAAAAGGAACCGGCTCTGAAGAACTACTACATCTGGATGTTCGCCGGAGGCGGAACCATCGGAGCACGGGTCCAGGACCAGTCAAAGGTGAAGGACCTGGAAGTCGTCATGCGCGATGAAATCATGGTGGGAATTCCGGATTTTCGCGGCTTCGCCTCCCAGGGCAACCTGTTCGGCGGATTCGGCGGCGGCCGCGACATCGCGGTACACCTGCAGTCGGCGGACGAGGCGGGGCTGGTGGCGGCAGCCGCGACAGGACAACAACAACTCATGCAAACATTCCCGGGCGCCAACGTCCGGGCATTCCCACCACCGGAACTCTCGGAGCCTGAACTGAGGATCTTTCCCGATGACTCGCGCATTTCAGAAGTCGGCTGGAACCGCAACGCCATCGCATCCGTGATTCGCACACTCGGTAACGGCCTGTGGCTCGGCGAATATTTCAACGGCGAAGCAAGGATGGACATCATCATGAAAACCGGAGGCTGGGACACGCCTGAGCAACTGTCTTCCACCCCCGTCATGACACCCGCGGGTGAAGTCGTACCGCTGGGTGAACTGGTCCACGTTGAACGCACCACGGGACCGGGGCAGATACGCCGGGTCAACGGGCGCCGCACCGTAACACTGAGCGTCAGCCCGCCGGAGAATGTTTCCCTGGAAACCGCGGTTAAACAGATCAATGACGAAGTCGAACCCTTGCTTAAAGCTGCGTTACCGGATGACGGCACCATCATATACGGGGGCAGCGCAGACAGCCTGAGTGACGCCATCGAAACAATGACGGGCAATTTCCTGCTGGCGCTGGTAATCCTGTTCCTTTTGATGGCTGGGCTGTTCAGATCGATCAAGGACAGCGCCATCGTTACGTTGACGATACCGCTGGCCGGAGTGGGCGGCATTATTTCGCTACAGGTACTGAACCTTTTTTCGTTCCAGCCGATGGACCTGCTGACCATGATCGGCTTCATCATTCTGCTGGGTCTGGTGGTAAACAACGCCATACTGCTGGTCGACCAGACCCGAAGGGCCGAGCGCGAAGGCATGAGCCGCGATGCCGCGGTTGAGAAAGCACTCAGCATCCGAATGCGCCCCATATTCATGAGTACGTTTACGACCATTTTCGGCATGTTGCCGCTGGTCCTGATGCCTGGCGAAGGAAGTGTCATCTATCGCGGTCTGGCAACCACCATCGTCGGCGGAATGACATGCAGCCTGTTTTTCACCCTGTTGATGCTGCCCAGCCTGCTGCGGCTCGGCAGTGCGCGATCCAAAACGGTCATGGTTCGGGAAGATTCACCACATGTTCTTCCCGAACCCGTGGCCTGAACGAGGTACAAGCAATGAAAAATTTTCTACATGCACTGATTATCACCAGCCTGGCGACCCTGCCTTCATTGGCCTGGGCGCAATCTCCTCCGCCAGCCCCGGTATCGGTCGACAAAGCTCAACTGGATACCTTTTCGGCTTCGCTTTGGGTTTCCGGAACCGTCATCAGCCGCAATGATGCCCGCATCGGTGCGGAAACGGACGGCCTCATCATCTGGGTTGCAGAGGTCGGGGAATCCATTGAAGAAGGCAAGCCTGTCGCCACGATTGACGCGACTGACCTGAAGCTGGAACTGCAGGATAACCAGGCCATGCTGGAAAGTCTTGCAGCCAGGGAGCGGTATCTGAAGAACAACCTGGAGCGTCTCAAAAAGCTGGCATTAAGCAACATCGCCTCTGAAAACCAGCTGGACGAGGCACGCGCTGAACTGGACATGATTATCCAGGAAATCCGCCGCGCAGAAATCACGGCTGCTCAAACCAGCCGCAGGATCGATCAGACCCAGGTATTGGCGCCATTTTCCGGAATCGTCGTGGACCGGCGAGTCCAGGTTGGTGAATTTGTCGGCCGCGGCTCCCAGGTAGCGCGCCTGGTCGATACCCGCAATCGCGAAATTCGCGCCCAGGCTCCGCTCAGTGTTTCTGAATATCTGCGCGAAGGTCTTGAAGTATCTGTAGAACACCAGGAGCTGACCACGCTGAGCCCGGTAAAACGCGTCATTCCGGTGGGTGATGAGCGGTCGAGGATGTTCGAAGTCCGGATTGCCGCAAGCAATCCCGACTGGGTCGTCGGTAGCCCGGTGCGTGTGGCCCTGCCCAACAGCGACCCGAGAAAGCTTGTTGCCATACCCAGGGATGCACTGGTGCTCAGAGGTTCTGAAATGTTCGTGCTGAGGGTAACCAGTGATAATACGGTCGAAAAAGTCAGCGTGGACACAGGCATTGGCCTGGGCAACCTGGTCGAAGTGATCGGAGACGTCAGTGGCGGCGACCGCGTAATCACCCGCGGGGCTGAACGGCTGCAGCCCGGTCAGGAGGTGGTTATCGCGGGTGGCTGATTATTCAGCGTCCGTGGTCCAGCCAGAATTCGATACCCTGGGTATTGAGCAGCACGTCGCCAGCGAAAACCTCACGCAAATCATCGTCGGAACACTCGACGCCATGCACCCGTGCGCGCGACATCAGCCAGTCCGACAGCTCTGACTGGATATTCGCCGAACGGTCATCGCTACCGTCATGGCGCTCTCCGAGTTCTGCCAGGTATTCCACGCTTTCGATCATGTCCCGGGACAGCCGGGGCAGGTCCTGGACGCGTCCGAAGTGCGTCAGATACATGTTCTCGGGCCGGGATTCCATCATGCGCCTAACGGACGCAATCAATGCCGGCGGGTCGAACTGGATCGGCGTGGTAGTGGGAAAGATAAACGGCCCTTTCGCCGTATCCAGTTCACGGTATGAAATGCCGAAGGTATCACCTGAAAACCAGCCGCGTGTTTGCTCATCCCAGACACAGAAATGGTGACGGGCATGACCCGGCGTATCGATAAATTCCAGCCGCCTTTTCCCAACCTCGGTGGAATCCCCCTCGTCAACAACTACTACGCGATCCTCGGGCACCGGAATCAGCGAACCGTACATTTCGTCAAATTTTTCATCTCCGTATACGGCCCGGGCACTGGCTTCCAGACGGGATGGATCAATCAAATGCCGGGCGCCTCGCGGATGGACCAGCAGGTTCGCATCAGGTAATTCCCGCATCAGCTTTCCGGCCCCGCCGGCATGGTCGAGGTGAACATGGGTCACGATCACGTGGCTGACTTCCGAAACATCCCGGCCCCTGCTCTCCAGCACCTTGATGATTCTGCCGGTGCTGTCGTTATTACCTGCCTCGATGACCGCGACCGCCGAATCCGTTTCCAGCAGATAACAGGCTGCCATCTGGGGACGCACCATGCCGCTGTCGATCGCGATGACCCCGCCTTCGTACTCCAGTGCAGTAATACAGTCCACCATATGCGCTCCGATCAAAATATTCAGTGAGGGGGTGTACATTTTCGGCTGATAGTGCACGATAACGCAATGGTGAATTCTTCGGTTCGTCAATGAGAAAGCTATGCATTCTGCTGGGCGTCTGGCTGGCGTGCATACTGCTGTCCGCGCCGGCAACTGCCGATGAACTGGAGTTGGTTGTGAACGGCGTCGACGGAGCCATGCTGGAGAATGTCCAGGCAAGGATCCAGTCGTTCCGGATCTCCGGCAATTCACGCCTGTCGCGCAGACGACTTGAGCGCATTGCAGCCGACGCTGAACCGCAGGCAAAAGCCGCATTGCGGCCTTTTGGCTACTACCATGCCGAAGTCCGCAGCGAGTTGGTTGAGGTTGCCGACCGAAGTTGGCAGATCATCCTCAACGTCGATAAAGGTCCGCCCATCATCATCTCCGATTATTCGGTAAAACTCATTGGTGATGGCAGGGAGGACCCCGGACTGCTGGAGTGGCAGGCTGACTGGCCGCTAACCGACGGCAGGATTCTGAACCAGGTCCGATGGGAAGAACTTAAAGAAGTGGCCCTCGGGCTTTCGAGTGCCCACGGCTATCTGAACGCCGTGTTCAGCGAGCAGGAAATCAGGCTCGACCTGGTCAACAACGGGGCCAGTCTCTCACTGACACTGGATACCGGCATGCAGGCACTGATGGGAACGGTAGTTTTCAACCAGGACATCGTCAACCCGCTCGTTTTGGAAAATCTGCCAAGATTCAGTGAAGGGCAAGCCTATGATGAATGGCTGCTCGAACAGTTCCGCCTGGACCTTTGGCGCACCGGCTACTTTGATAATGTCGAGGTGGTGGAAGAACGCCGTCTCGAAGAAGTGCCACCGCGCGTGAACCTGGTGGTAAACATGACGGAACGAAAGCGGAATACGTACCAGGGAAGTCTCGGCTACGGCACGGATACAGGAATCAGGTTACAGGCGATGTGGAGCCGGCATCTGCTGTCACACCGGGGAGACATCCTGGATGTGGGTGTCGGCTGGCAGGAACTGCGCAACGAACTGCAGTTTCGAACGACCTACCGGCAACCACGCACAGTGGCTGCCCGGCAATACTGGACTGCTGAATTGGCGTTCAAGACCCTGGATCAGAAATTCAAGATTCGCCCCGGCGACGTTTTGGAAGATTCGGTCACTATCGCCGAGGGAAGCGTCTATGACTACAGTTTCAAGCCCGGATGGCTCAGGGTCCGGGGCCTGAAACAGGGACGCCAGCAGATCTTCGAGCACTGGTTTGCGCAATTTCTCAAGGAAACAAATTCATTCTCGCCAAGCGCTGAGTTACCTCCTGAAAGCCCCTTTGTCACGCTGCTGAACGATCCCGAGGTGCAGATCAGCCAGCCCAGTGAAACCCTTGCGCTGGGGGTCAGCTGGGACTGGCCCATGGTCCGCGGGAGTGGGTTCCAAACGGTGGGACGTACTCACAGGGCGCACGTTTTTACGTCCAGTACTGCACTGGGCTCAGACCTCGATTTCACCCAGGCTTACTTCTCCTCGCGTTGGAATACCCTTTGGAGTGATCGCTGGAAATTTCTGATCCGCGGTGAAGTGGGCTATACCGATGCGGATGTATTGGAAAGAGAGGTGGACGCGGACGGCCGGCCAGCGCTCCTGTCGGTCACCGAACTGCCCTATTTGTACCGATTCAAGGCAGGCGGAAGCCAAAGCGTCAGGGGCTATGGCTTCGAGGATCTGAGCAATAACAACGTCGGCTCGAACAATATCATCACCGCCAGCGCCGAACTGGAATATCGTTTTCTGGATGACTGGTCTGCAGCGGTTTTTTTCGACACCGGTAATGCATTCAATGACTGGGACGAGATGAAGCTAAAGAAGGGCGTGGGTGTGGGCATTCGATGGTACTCCATTGCCGGCCCCATCCGCCTCGATTTTGCGACGGCGCTGGATGAGCCGGACCGTCCCTGGCGAATTCATTTCACCATCGGAACCCCGTTGTTATGACGTTGCGTAAATCCATCCTGCTGGCCGCCATTCCCATTGTATTGCTGGGTTCTGTGGCCGTGGCATGGTCGTGGCTCCTGCATAGCGAGCCTGGCGCCCGCTGGCTTTTCTCGAAGCTCCAGAATTCGGCGGCCTTTACACTCGATGTGGCTTCGATCAGCGGTGATCTGGGCTCCGGGGTGCAGGTTTCTGAGCTTCAGTTTGATAACGAATCAGTGCGGCTGGAGATTCGCGCGCTGACTGTTGCACTCAACCTGGACCTGCTGCCGCCGGCAGCCAATCTCGAGCTGTTACGCGCCAGGTCCACTGTTGTGCAAACTCTGCAGAACAACGATGGGACGACCGCTTCAGATGACCCGTTTGATCTTGCACAGATTCTGCAGCAGTTGTCATTGCCAGTACCTGTTCATGTCAAGGACCTCAAACTGGACAAGCTGGAATTTATCGACGAAGCCGGTGAGAGCCTCGTGCAGGTGCATTCGGCTGCCCTCAGGGGCAAACTCCACGAAGCGCTGACACTGGAGACATTGACCATTGCGATGGATGGTAATGAATTGGCGCTGTCCGGCCACCTGGGGCTCAAGGGGCCGCATCCGGTGGATATGCAGATAGCGACCACCGGTGAAGTGGCTGTCACGGCCCGGTTCGAGGGAACACTCAAACAGATGCAGCTGGCCATTAGCTCCGACATGCCTCAGGCCAAAGTGACCGGCACGCTGCACAATGTTTTGAGCACCCCTGAGTGGAATATCAACTTGCAATCGCAAGACCTTCGCTGGCCTTTGAATGCCGCGGACCCTCAGGCGAGGCTTACAGACCTGGCGGCACACAGCACAGGACAGTGGTCGGAATACAAGCTCAAGCTGGATGGAACCCTGCACGTTCCGGAACTGGAACCCACTCGGCTGGAACTGGAGGGCTCGGGCGGGAAAGATGCATTCGTTGCTGACCGTCTCAGGCTTGACGGACCGGAGCTTGCTCTGGATTCGCAGGCAACCGTTTCCTGGGCAGAAGACCTGTCCATTGAGCTAAGCGCATCACTGGATCGATTGCATCCTGAGAACTGGATTCAGGACTGGCCTGAGAACCATAAGGTCTCCGGAGACCTGGCCCTCAGCTGGAGCGGCGATAGGATCGCCGTGCCCCGATTCGACCTGGCGGTAGGCGAGACACCTTTCAGAGCAGATGGTGATGGTGTTCTGGACCTGTCCACCGGCAGGGTTGATGGGCGGTTAAACTGGCGCGAACTAAATTGGCCCCTGGGCGCTACTCAGCCTCAGTTTTCAAGCCTCGAGGGCCGGTTCGAAGTCAGTGGATCCCTGGAAGACTGGAAAATCGATGGCGCCCTGGATATCAAGGCAGCCGAATACCCCGAAGGGCAACTCAGGCTGACTGGAACCGGCGACCAGAAGTCTGTCGAAATCCAATTGCACGAGGGCGCCGTCCTGGGTGGAATCATTTCCGGAACGATTGATTTTAACTGGACTGAAAACCAGGCATTCCGGGCTTCCCTGCTTGCCAGCGAAGTCCAGACCGCCGCCTTGTTCGAGCAGGCACCAGGCTACATCAACGCCGAGTTAAGCACCGCCGGACAACTTCAGCCGCTGGCAATTGAGATGGATATTCAACGGTTTGACGGAATCATTCGGCAGTTACCGGTAAACGGCACCGGTGGGCTCCGCTATGCAGAAGGAGTCCTCAATGTGAATGGCCTGGAGCTCAACTCTGGCCCCTCTTCACTGCTGCTTGATGGAAATCCTTACGAGCCTGCTGGCATAGAATTTGCGGCTGACATTAAATCTCTTTCCCAGTTTTCCGAAAAACTTGGCGGCACTCTCAATACACGGGGCAGATTGTCGCTGCAACCCGAATCGCCATCTTTCTCCGCCACGCTTTCAGCCCAACAACTGACTTTGGGATCAGTCACCATGCAAGCAGTGGAGACGAAAGAGAACCGTTTGGAATTCTCCGGGCTGATGCTCGGCGAGACCGAAGTCGAATCCCTGAGTCTTGAATTCAATTCAGGCGAACCTTTGGAGGAAATCATTGCCTCGGCAACACTGAATGGCGATTCGATCGATCTTCAATTCAATGGTTCGGTGATCGATTGGGCAGACCCGCTGGGTAGCGGCTGGAGTGGCGCTCTTTCCGGGCTCCGAATCAATCGCGGCGACCGCTTTACCCTCACCCTGGACGAACCTGCTGAAATGGTACTCGCCAGTGATCGATTCTTACTGGAGGACGCCTGTTTTCTCGGTTCAAATGAAGGCAGGATGTGCGCGAACACTTCCTGGGACAGTTTGAATGGCATTGACGTGTCCGTCGACCTCAGTGGAATCGCGGTCAGCTTGCTGGGAGTCTTTATCGAAACAGATGTCCGATTCAACCAAAGGTTGAGTGGCTCGATCAACTGGCGGCAGACGGCAGAGGCCAAGCGTACAGGCGCCGTGAAAGTCGAAATGTCGCCCGGTACCATAACGGTCGAGGGTGATGAAGAGCTATACCTGGAAACCGGCCTGGCCCGGTTCGGATTTGTGGTTGACGACAGTCAGCTCAGAGAAGGAAACCTGGACATCAGCCTGCCGCCATCGGGCCTGATCACCGCCGAATTCAGTGTCGACAATCTGCGACAGGGGCTAGATAGCCCGGTCACAGGCAGTGCCCGTATGGACCTGAATGACATCGGCTCGGTGGGCAGGCTGTTTCCGGTGCTGGATACGATGGATGGCGTGCTTGACGTAGACCTGAATCTCGCAGGCACCCTGGCAGACCCGGCTTTCAAGGGCCGCGTGATCCTCTCTGACGGCGCGATCAGCAATCGCGCCTCGGGTTTTTCATTTTCTGAGATCAATCTCGCAGGCGAAATCAGTGAGGGCGACCGATCGGTAATCAAAGGCAGTTTTCGCGCAGGCGAAGGTACCGGAGAGATCAACACCAGGATTGACTTTGAAAACATTCTCTCGCCCATCATCGATTTCTCACTCACAGGACAGGATTTGACCCTGATCGATGTGCCCGATCTGAAAATGATTGCCAATCCTGATTTACAGCTTTCCTGGAAAGAAAAAACGCTTCAAATCAACGGCCGGGTCAAGATTCCATCCGTCCGGCTGTCTCCCAGCTTCATCCCCAAGGCCAGCGTCCGGCAAAGCAGCGATGTGGTCATTGTTGAGGGTGAACTGGCCGCACAAGAACCAGACATCCTCAAAAAGAAAGCCATTAAACTACGGGGTGAGCTCGAAGTAGAACTGGGCGACGATATCGTGGTTGACCTGGATGTGGCGCAGATAGATGTCACTGGGGCGGCCAGGTTTTCCTGGCGGGATGAGCTGATTCCGGTCGCCAATGGCAGCTTCAATGCCACCGGTGACATCCGCGCTTATGGGCAGTTTCTGAGGGTCACCCAGGGCCGGCTCAGTTTCCCCAATTCACCCGCGGACAATCCCCATCTGAACATCCGGGCAGAACGGGAAATCTTCGGCAATTCTCAGATTCGGCGAGCGGGACTGATGGTGGCCGGAACGCTGAAGCGCCCGGTTGTCGAGGCCTATACGGTGCCCATGACCAACAAGGAAAGAGCCCAGACCCTGCTGGTGACCGGCAGCGATTTCAATTACGAGCAGGGTGTTGGTGCGGTTGACGTGGGGATGTATGTTCTGCCGCGGTTATATGTCAGTTACGGCATCGGTGTTTTTGAGGATGGCAATGTTCTCAAGGTTCGTTATGACCTGGGAAGGGGCTTTGGTATCAGGGCTACTTCGGGTCAGCGGGAAACCGGACTGGATGTCAGTTACACGATTGACAAATAACGCAACTTCCTTGCGAATATTGAATTGATACGCGCAATAGATATCGATTCTGCATACAATATGCGTTTCCAAACTTAAGCCCGGAGCACGAGATTGAACGATCAGGAAAAACACCAGTACTGCACCAACAAGTTCATTGAATTAGCTAATGAACTACGGCAGGAAAAAATTGACCCCCCTTTGGTATCAGGTGCATTGATGACCGCTTCCGGGGTGTATGCGACTTATGTCGCGGCGGGAAACGATGGCGCCCTGGAAGCCAGCGGTGTCGATAAGGTGATCGAAGTTTATCGCCGCACCCTCGAACACCACCAGGAAGTCAAGAAGGCGCAATTGAAGCTGAATCCGGAACAATCCTGATTCCTGGCTAAAACCGATGGATATGCCACTGCCGCTGAAGTTCACCGAGACGGTTCCGTTACAGGACCGGTTCCAGCGCTCCCTGCAGGAATTGCGCGTATCGGTGATCGATCGCTGCAATTTTCGTTGCACTTATTGCATGCCCTCGGACTCGCTCCAGGGCAGGGGCGTATTTCTACCGCTCGAAAGGCTGCTGACCGATCACGAGATTCAAGATCTGGTCCGGGCCTTCGTCGGAATGGGCGTGAGAAAACTGCGACTGACCGGGGGTGAGCCCCTGTTGCGGCCCGGATTGCCGGCACTGGTTGAACAACTGGGTGGAATTCCGAACCTGGAAGATATCGCGCTGACAACCAATGGCGTGTTGTTACCGCGACTGGCAGACGACCTGGCTGCAGCGGGTCTGAACCGCATCACGGTGAGTCTGGACACGCTGAACACCGCGGTTTTGGACCGGATGAGCGGGGGAAAGGCAAAACTCGACCAGATTCTCGAGGGCATAGCCGCCGCCGAATCCGCTGGTTTCAATCCGCTCAAGATCAACACCGTGGTCCAGAAAGGGGTCAACGATCACACCATCATGAATCTGCTGGACTATTTTCGCGGCACAGCGCACCGCGTTCGCCTGATTGAATTCATGGATGTGGGAAACAGCAACCATTGGGATGAAAGCGATGTCGTTCCCAATGCCGAGTGGGTTGAAAGAATAGGGAAACGGTGGCCAATCCGCCGAGTGCAATCAGCAAATCCAGCGGAAACCGCCAGGCGGTTTGAATACGTCGACGGCCAGGGTGAAATCGGCTTTATCAGTTCCATTACGCAACCATTCTGTGGCGGTTGCACACGCGCCCGCATTACGGCCGACGGCATTTTCTACACCTGTCTTTTCTCCAACAAGGGCACCAACCTGATGCCGTTGATCCGTCACAGCGAAGATCAGGGAGAACTGGAAAAGAAAGTCGGTGAAATCTGGGCAGCGCGCAACGATCGTTACAGTGAAGAGCGCGGACAACCGGGACATGACCAGGAAAAGGTCGAAATGTACCGGCTGGGCGGGTGAAGTGAAACTGACCATCCGGTATTTCGCTGCCTTTCGCGAACTCACGGGAGTCGCAACGGAAACCCTGGAAACCAGCGCTGGTACTCCTTCTGCAGTCTTCAGTGAGTGTGCTCAAAGGCACAGCGCTTTGCAGAAATTCACTTCTTCCATGGTGGCCGTCAATGACGAAATGGCCCATTGGGACAGCACGCTATCAGATGGAGACGAAGTCCTGTTTTTCCCCCCGGTTGCCGGCGGATGAAAAACTTCGAAATCAGTGAACAGACCATTGACCTCGCAGCCTTCCGGGAACAGCTTCTCGACCGGTCCTGCGGCGCCTACGTTCAGTTCGATGGCTGGGTGCGGGACCACAATGAAGGTCAGGAAGTGCTGCGCCTGGAATACGAGGTCTACGAGCCGCTGGCCGTCAAGGAAGGTCTCAAAATTATTGAAGAGGCCAGCGAACGCTTCGGCGTGACCCGCGCCTGCGCCATTCACCGCAGTGGATTACTGGAACTCTCAGACGTTGCAGTCGTGGTCGGCGTATCCTCACCCCATCGCGGGGAAGCATTCGACGCCTGCCGCTATATCATCGACCAGGCCAAGATACGCCTCCCGATCTGGAAAAAAGAATACTACGCCAACGGGGGGGCGGAATGGGTGAACTGCCAGCGCTGCTCGGAAGCCGGCCACCCACACGATCCGGTTAGCGTTCCAACTCCGCAATAATTTCAGCCACGTCGTCAGGCAGCCCATCCGGATGGATCCAGACCCCGCTTTTTCCCCCCGATTTGTAAACCAGCCGATTATTGGTAATTTCAAGCGCGGGATTGACCGGTTTGCACAAATCCCAGATCGTCAGCAAGGCGATAGACAGGCCGGTCAAGGCTTCCATCTCGACACCGGTTTTCTCTGCAATTTCCGCGGCACAGAATACTTCGATTTCGTGCGTTTCGGGCCGCAGGAACGAGTGAATCATCACCCGGTTCAGTGAAATCGGATGACACAGTGGCAACAGTGCCGGGGTCTGCTTGGCAGCCTGGATACCGGCAATTTCCGCCATCGCCAGCGGATCGCCTTTCGGCATACTGCCTTTTTCCAGCAGTTCGAACACAGCCGGCCCTACCCGAATGCTTCCTCCCGCAATGGCCCGGCGCTGCGTGGTTTTCTTGCCTGATATATCAGCCATTGACCAGTTTTTGCTGCTTTTTCCTGTCATGTCTTCACTCTTCAGAAACCGTAGCGAATCAGAACACCCGCGTAAATATTTCTCCCGGGCGCCGGCTCATAATACCTGCCGAACGACGCGTTCAGACGTATATTGGACATGTATTCCTTGTCGAACAGGTTGTTGATACCAACGAACGGTTCGACCGTCCAATCAGCCGATTGCCAGCGGAATCCAGTCCTCAGGTTCGACACCAGGTAATCATCTGTTTCCACCCTGTTCGCATTGTCGGCATAAAACCGGCCCACGTAAAGCAAGTCCCATGCTGCGTAAAAGCCGGAACCATGTGACCAGTTCAGATCAAAATTGAACAGGTGTTCGGGAATACCCGGAATGCGGTTACCGTCATAGATCTCTCCACTCACACCCTGGAATTCGTCGAACGTGAAATCCGACCAGGTGTAAGTAGCCGTGGTGATCAGCCCCGGAGCGAGGTCATATGTCACTGCAGCCTCGAGACCGTCGTGGCTCGATTGACCTGCATTCTGAAAGAATGTCTGTCCTGAACCGGTAAGTTCGAACGGAACGATTTCATCTTTGACCCTAATGTGAAACAGGGCCAGTTCGTACCTCAGCTGCCCGGGAAGCAGGCCTTTGACACCCACCTCGTAGTTGATGGCAGTCTGGGCCTCCAGGGACTGATTGAACCCCGTAGGCCCATCAGGGTTGGCGAGTTCAGTAGTGGCCGGAGGGTCAAAAGACCGGGATACATTGCCGTACAGCTTGACCGCTTTGTGCACAGACCAGTTGATGCCGGCCATTGGACTGAACTCGTTGAAGCTGCGCTTGCCGCTGCCACCGGTATTAGTCCTGTCGGTCACCTCGTAATCGACATCATCCCATCGTCCTCCGAGCGTCAAAGCAGCGGTATCCGTAAAGTCCAGCACATCCTGGATAAAAAGCCCGGTGCTGCTGACGTCTTCGTCCTGGTTGGTGGTCAGTTGGCCTTGCCTGCCCTCGTTGTTGGCATAGCGCCTGCGATGATCCCTCTGAGCATCGTAGTCCAGGCCAAGGATCAGCTGGTTGCTGCGACCGGCCAGGGTGCTGGTCCAGCCATAACTCCCGCCAACCCCCGAAAACCGCCGGCCCAGGTCCACGCTTCCACCCTGCCCGTTGCTGTTCACATCAAAAGGAAGCCGGTTGCTGAAATCGCGGTGGACGTAATAATTGCGGAGCATCAACTCCTGGTTTTCTCGGATTTCTGTCCGAAAAGCCAGACCCAGCGATTGTTGATCGAGAGACTCGCCGGCGTTAAACAGCACGTTACGGGGTGCAGCCTGGCGGCGGTCTTCCTCAACTTCCCGCGCATTCAGCCCCCCGGGATCATTGGCCCGGGGAGAATCCACGGCATTAATCACCACGGTCAAACGGGTTTTCTCACTGAAATCGTAGCGAAATTTGCTGTTGAATAAACGACTTTTGTATTCGGCATGATCGCGGTAGCCATCGAGTTTCGTCGCCGAAACATTGGCCAGCCAGTTGAGCTTTCCGGACTGCCCGCCTGCCTTTACCTGGCCCTGGCTGTAATCGTATGATCCGAAATTAAGCCTTGCGGAGAGGAACGGCGTTTCAGGTCCATCCTCGGTGCGGATATTAATGACACCCCCGGAGGCCGATCCGTATACAGCAGAGAACGGTCCGCGAATCACATCGATCTGCTGCACCGACCCCAGGTCGATGGCGTCCACGCTGCCCTGCCCGTCAGGAAGCGTGAGTGGAATGTCATCGGCAAAAATCCGGATACCCCGAATACCGAAGTTGGCGCGCGCGCCAAAACCCCGGATCGCAATCCGCAAATCCTGGGCAAAATTGTAGCGATTCTGGAAAAACAGACCGGGAACTGATACCAGGGATTCATCCAGCCCGAGTTGCTGCCGCGCACGCTGAACCTGTTCCCCGTCCACGCTTCCGACCGCAAACGGCAAGTCAGTCAGTTCGGTAGGGATACGGGTTGCCGTCACCACGATTTCTTCGAGTACACCCGTGCTGTCAGACTGCACCGGGGCCGCTAAAAAAGCCCCCAGTAAGACAACCAGTGACCTGCCAGGATAGCGGGAAGCATCAGTCAACTGGGTATGCGACTCACCAACTTGACGTCTCCGGATTACTCGTAAAATTCCAGATCGGTGTTGGCCCCGGGTTCGATCTCATTGACCACGTATACAACGGTCGAACCCTGGTAGGTTGGCTGGTACCAGATGCCACCGCAGTAGTAATAATTAATGCCGGCCCTCATCCGCGTCGTAGTGCAGCCATAAGGCAGTGAATAAAGGGTCATGTGCCGGTATACACGTCTGCGGGTGCGGCGACGGGTTCTTCGGCGGACACCGGCCACACTGCCCGGTGTTGCGGGACGGCCAACACGGGCCTCGACCAGGTTACTCAAAGGTATGGCGGCCACGCCTACTGCGACACTGGCCAGGGAGCGAATCAAATCTCTGCGCTTCATGGTTACTCTCCCCCTTCCTGCCGGCCCTGGAAGCCGATGTTGATCGAACCTTCCGGCGCCTTGAATTCAAACTCTTTATCGCTGAAATCAGGGTTCGGTTTCCACTTGAGATTCGCTACGAAACGCGGAGCCCCCCCTTCCCATTTCGACGTGATGATGAGTTTGCGAAGCAAGGGCAGATCACCCTCCTGAACCCACAACTGGACATCGGATTCAGGTCCGCGAATCACGATTTGGTGACAGTCGACACCCGCAACACGCGCCTTGTCAGTCAGGTACATGATGGTTTCCTGGGACCCGATCAAATGCTTTGAAGCGTCCCGGTACATCAGGTCCATCAAGGGAGCCTCAACGTCCAGATCCTCCATGACAAATTCCATGGCCGCATCGAGATCCTTGGGTATTTCGGCCTGCGCATAATAACCAGTCCCGGAGTTGAAGACGGAAAACAGGCCATCATGGAAATAGAGTTCCTTGGTGCTGACCCCGTCAAAACTGCTGATATGTGCTGAACCGGGCCTATCGATGCTGACTTTGACCTCGGTCGTGTTGGTCACCATCAGTCCGCCGCCCAGGCGTGCGTCCGTCAGGCTGACACTTTCGATGGTCAGCCGGTCCAGTGATTCGTTATAGGCGCTCATTTTTTGAAGCACATCTACTGCGCGGGCATCCTGGCGAACGCCGCTCTCTTCTGCGCCGGCAAAGCAGGGCCACAACAGCCCTGCAAGCAATAATCCCGTGATTCCGGGTCTGAATTTCATACCGGTTCTCCGTGTTGGCAACTGCCTGACTCAGCAGTTGCGGTTATTTATTCGCACCAATCGGGTAGTTTTTCATCATATCAAACAACCCCCTGCGGATCACAATCCGCTGTCTTTCCTTTTACACCTTTCGCAACAGAATTTTAAAAGGAAGACCGGGAATCATGTGCAAGTTTGTATTAGACTTGTGCATTGTCGATTGTCATGTCGATTTGAATTCACCACCCTCAAAGAGAAGGTAAGCAAATGATGAATAAACACATCACACTAGTTCCGGCGCTTCTTTTGGCTGCTCCTTTGAGCGCCGATGTGGTGAAAGACGCCAGTCGCATGCTGTGTGTGCCAGGCGACGTTTCTCATTGTGTTGTGGATATTGGCTGCAGCTCGACATTGCCGGAAAAAGAATCCATCCCGGAATTTATCGAAATCGATCTGAAAGCTAAAACCCTCGCCACTACCAGAGCCAGCGGTGATAACCGTTCAACCCCGATCGGCAGCCAGCTTCGGCAGGACGGCAATATTTACCTGCAGGGCGTTGAAAACGGCCGCAGTTACAGCATGGTCATTTCAGAATCCACCGGAAACCTGACGATGACCGTCGCAGCTGATGGCGAAACTGCAGCCATGTTTGGCGACTGCACGCCTGACTGAACCGCTTAATACAGATACTACGGAGATAAAGATCTCATGATGGCACGATTCACGACTTTACTTATTTTCATTCTCATGGCTATTCCCGCTGTTCATGCGCAACAAACCAGCCTCTCGGCCGCCATAGACGTGCATGTCTTCCCCCGCGAAGGACAGGACGAGGTACAGCAATCCATGGATGAGGCCGATTGCTACAGCTGGGCAGCAGATCGTACGGGCACCGACCCGTTTGAACTTTCACGGCAAGCCAATGAGCAAATGGCGGCTTCCGAGCAGGCCATGGCTCAAGCGCAGCAGGCCGAATCCGGCACAACAGGCAGAAACGCTGCTCAAGGCGCCATCGGCGGCGCCCTGGTTGGCGCCGTGTTCGGTAGCGGCTCGAAAGGCGTCTGGCGGGGCGCTGCAGCCGGTGCAGCGACCGGCGCTGTGGTTGGCGGTACACGCACGCGTCACGCAAGGGAAGATGCCACCGGGCAAGTTGCGGCCCAATCTGCCCAGTCGCAGGCCGCTACCCAGGAGCAAATGGACGATTTCCGGACGGCGTTCACCACCTGCCTGGAAGCCAAGGACTATATCGCCAAGTTCTGAGCATGACAGCAATGGCCTGTAGTCAGGAACGAGGCCTTTGAGCCCATCGAGCGGCTTGTCGCACAGGATCTCTTTGTGGCGGCCGGGGTTCATCCAATAGTGATTGTTAACACGCCAGATAAATTTATCGCCGCCCTGGCGGAGAACCCCTTCCCCGCTGAATTTGACCCCACCCCCAGGGGCGTATTCATGGTCGAGCCGGAAGGTTTTTACGTGGGTGAAGAGACGGCATTGGACAACCACTACATGGACCTGTCCAGGGCAGCTGATCCCGACCGCGCGGCCCGCCAGTTTCGCGGACTGGTTGAATTGATACGCTCATGCGGCACCGATGTGCTGGTCTTTCCAGGCAGCATCCGGACGCCGGATGACGTATTCCCGAACAACGTGTTTGGAACCGTGCCGGGCCGCCTGGTCATTGGCAACATGCGCTACCCGATCCGGCAGCTGGAATCGGAACGTGCAGATATTCCTGCTTACTTCACTGAGCGTGGTTATGAAATCGTGGACCTCCGAACCCTGGACTGCGTGGCCGAACTGACCGGCGTACTGATCCTGGACAGGGCCAGGCGGATCGGGTTCTGCGGCTTGAGCGAACGGGTTGACCGGGCGGGCGCCGAAGCCATGCATGAAGCATTCGGTCTGAGGCTGACTTACTGTTTTGACCTCGTTCCCGAGGAATACCACACCAACGTGATTTTTTCGGTGCTGGATGCGCGTGCCTGCGTACTTTACCCGGGCGCTTGCGCTGACCCGCAGTCCGTCTCTGCCATAGAAGCGGCTTTCCCGGGGCGGACGCTGTTACTGGACAGGAATGAGAAAGACCATTTTGTCGGCAACTGCATTTCCCTGAATCATACGGATATCTTCATGAGCCAGGCAGCCGCCGATGCGCTGCGCCCGTCCAGCCGGGCGACGCTGGAATCATGGGGCTTTACGATCCATTCCACCCCGCTGGACGAACTGGAAAAAGCCGGCGGCAGCCTGCGCTGCATGATCGCCAAGATTTTTTGAGCCGGACGCTATCCTTTCAACTGCGATTTGAAATAGTTGAACGAGTGGACAAAAGCCTTGTGAACTCTCTCGCCTTCATCGACCATCGCTTCCCACTTCTCTTCGCTGGCTGACTTGATTTCACTCAACTTCTCAAGCGCGGAATTATAGTGGCCACGGACCTGTGCGATCTGTTCCTTGTAATTCTCCTTGAACTCGGCCTGTGCGGATTCACCCTTGTTTTCCAGTTCCGTAAGCTGCGCGTTAAGTTCATCCAGCTGCGTTTTCATTTTTGCGATATATTCGTCTCTTTTTGACATGACGTTCTCTCCAGCTTCATCATTGATTCAAACTTCAGTCTAAACTACTTTGGACCGATCGATTGCTTGTTCAAGGTCATCGCGAATATCTTCATAGGATTCGATGCCCACGCTCAGCCTGATCAGCGATTCGGGCAGGTGCTCCTGGCCGGGAACAGCGCCGCGACGCTCCATGGTGGATTCGACCGATCCAAGGCTGGTTGCATGGCGTATCAGCTTCACGTTGCGGCACATTGCATCAGCCATTTCTGCCCCACCCAGCACATCGAATGAAATCATGCTGCCGTAGCCATCCAGCTGCGCGGCGGCCACTTCGTGGGTGGGGTGAGACTCGAGGCCCGGATACCGGACGCATTCGATCCACTCCCGTGAATCCAGCCAGCGCGCCAGTTGTCCGGCTGACTCCTGTGCCTTTGCCAGGCGCAGCGCCAGCGTCCGCAGACCGCGCACTGCCAGGAATACCTCCAGGGCTCCGGGAATGGCGCCATTCACGGTGCGGGATTTTCTCAAGCCGGATACCAGGTCCGGTTTGTTCGTCACCAGCAAACCCGCCAGCAGGTCCGAATGCCCGCCGATGAACTTGGTCGCTGAATGCATGGCCAGATCCGCACCGAATTCCAGCGGCCGCTGATTCAGCGGTGTGGCGAAAGTATTATCAACGACCAGCAATGAACCGGATTTGCGCGGAGCCGTGCAGATGGATTTCAGGTCCGCGACGGCAAGCAAGGGATTGGAAGGAGATTCCAGCCAGATCAGGTCGCTGTCCGCACAGGCCGTGACCCACCCTGCAGAGTCTCCGACGCCCAGTCGGTGGACCTGCCAGAGACCCTTGCTCTCTCCTGTCCGGGCAAGCTCTGAAACGCCGTGGTAGCAGTCGTCGGGCAACACGATCCGGGCCCCGGGCGACAGCTGGTCAAAAACTGCGGCCGCAGCCGCCATGCCGGAAGAAAAGGCAATCGCCTCCCCACCTTCCAGGCCGCCGACAATGGTTTCCAGCGATTCCCAACCCGGCGCACCGCTATCCCGCGTGTAAATCCTTTCACCACCCAGGGTGAAATTGGATGCCGGCACCAGCGGTGTATTCATCGGGTCTCCCGGCTCTTCCGGCCGGCCAGCGGCCACCAGCCAGGATTCAGGGGTGAGCTTACTCATACTGCATCTCCTCGAAACGCCATCCAGGGTGGGTTCAACAACACGATTTGCCCGTAGACCGGGCAGTCTTCGCGATGCGGGCATGGCAGGTAACCAATGGACATCAGGAACTCACCTGTAATTTCGCCCCCGGTGAACTTGAAGGTATTCCTGAACAACTTAACCCACCCCTCTTTTTCCAGCGGGTGATGAGCTTTGAGCCAGTTGGCGAATCCGTCGTGGCTTGCACGCATTTCGCGAATGACCCGGGCGTTCACGATGGCGGCATTTACTTTCAGCTTGTTGCGGATGATCCCGACATCGTCGAGCAGGCGCTCCCGGTCTTCCTGGCCGTAATCGGCGACAAGGTCCACGTCGAAACCGCTGTAGGCTTTGCGGAATCCTTCCCTTTTCTTCAGGATCAATCCCCAGTTCAGGCCGGCCTGGTTTATCTCCAGCAACAACCGTTCGAACAGGCCGCTTTCATCTTCGATCGGAAATCCATATTCGTGGTCGTGGTAGGGGCCATGGAATGCGTGTCCCGGGGCAAAATCACAATAACTGCTCATGGACGGTTTTCCTGGCTGGCCGCCACCGCAGCCGCCAGTTCTGCCATCGAGTGAAACACATAATCCGTTTTCGGAATCTCGTCGAGACTGGCAGTAGCCCCCCAGTTGCCGGATTCCGACAGGCGTTGCCGATCGATCCAGGCCGTGGCAAGGCCAAAAGACCGGGCAGGCACATGATCATGAAAAAGGCTTTGGGCAGTGTGCAGGACGTCACCCTTTTCCAACCCAAGATCCTTGCCCAGTTTGTCGAGCAGGTAACTGAAGTTAGCGGGGTCCGGCTTGTAGGATTCAATATCCTGCGCTGTGTAGATGGCATCGAAGTCGACGCCCAGCTTGCGGTTCGATGCTGCAAACCCCTCCCGGTGCACGTTGGAAAGAATCACCAGCTTGTAATAGTGCTTCAGGTATCGAAGTGCGTCCGCGGTGTCGGGAAACGCTGGCCAGAAAGGCACCGAGTTGCCGAAAGCCTGGTCTGCTTCTTTAGTCGTACCCAATTCGAAGTGAACGGCGATGCCGTGGTGCACCCGGGACAGGATTTCCGGGTATGGCATACCGGGTGATTCCGCCTCCAGCCTGCTCTCCAGGGATGCGAAGACTTCGAGCGCGGCATCGCGATGAATGCCAGACCGGCCATTGGCGGAAATGACCGGCTGCAGGGCGTCCCAGATCCCGGTTTCCCAGTCGATGAGCGTGCCATAACAATCGAAAGTAAGCACTTTGTATTCGCTGATGTCGCGCAAGAGATTGCTCCTGGGGTTGGAAACTTCGGGAATTATCTTACAAAAGACCGGCCTGTGTACCCACTGTTTGATTGCGCCGCCAATCCTATTCTGATCTCTCCAAGCAGGAGAGTGAAGCTGAATCCACGCCGTCTTCACTGTTGAGCTTGAATCAATCTAACAACAGGGGATCCAAATGACGGCTTATCTCGCATTACGACACAGGGTTTATCACCTGCTGCCCAGCCTGGCCATTCTAATTTTCAGCATATCTGCTGAAGCCCAGTTCCAGTGGCAATTCGCCGGCCGATCTTATCCCTCGAAAGGTGCAGCTGAAGCCGCACTGAAGGCTCACCCATCGCCACAGTACCTGCAGTTTGCCGAACCCTGGTTCGAAGAAATCTTGTGGCGTGATCCCGCAACCACATTGCACAGGTACACGGTTTTTGACTACCAGGCTGCCACCGATATTGATTTCTATGGTTACACGGTAGACAAACTCTGCGGCTTTTTTGACGGTACGGACTGCCACACCGATATCCAGGACGCCGTCGATTCCTCTTACCCCAATCCAACTGCTGTTTTGTGCGACGTGCGCTACGAGGTCACCGGAGAATTCGAATTCCGGTCACAGCAGTGGGAGGAAGTACTCGATCACGGAATCCGTTTCTGGGCTTCAGAATCTGCACCCATGCGCGTGGATTTTTTTCACATTAATCTGAATTCGGGAAACTGTGAGTATGGCTCATCCTTTAACCAGACGCTTCACAGGATTCACCTGGCCACCTGTAACCACGACCTGTCCCCAATTTCCGGGTCCTTTACCCAGTGGGAGAGCGTGCCGGAGTTCCCAAAGGTTTGCAGCCCCAGCGGCCATGAGCCTCCCATGGCTAATATCGCGAACATTTCGAAGCGTCTGACCAACGTCTGCACTTCAACCGAAGGCAATCCGTGCAGCCCAATGACCGGTCATAAATCTTTGAAGGAGACAGATTTCAAAGCCGGATCCATCGAAATCACCCGGCGCTATAATTCCAGCCTGCAGTTGGGCCAGGACTCCCTGGGTAAAGGCTGGAATCACAATTACTCTTCACGACTGATCTCGAGTGGCGGGTATACGCTGATCAAGCCGGATGGCAATGTCGAGGAATTCAGCATCGCCACCCATGGGGATTTCCGGTCCATTACTACTCCCGGAAAAATGTTGACCGTCGCCGAAGATCTGGCCCAGCTTACCTACCCCGGCGGCCGAAAAGAAATCTATCAGCTGGCGCGGGCTTCAGAACATGGACCTGAGCAGTTCCGGTTGATTGAGATTTTCTCAGCGGATATGCCGGATCGCGCTACCACGCTGGGATACGGGGAAATTTCCGGACTTCTGGAGACGGTTACCGGCCCGTTCGGGCGGCAAGTTCAATTCCAGTATGAGCCGGCTGGATTACTCAGTACGCTGGTGCTACCGGATGGCAGCCGGATTGAGTATGCCCATGACACCCACGACAATCTCACAGAAATTACTTTCCAGGATGGCAGCAAACGATCCTACCTGTATGAAGATTCCAGTTTGCCCAACCATCTGACCGGAATCATTGACGAAAATGGCGGGCGGTTCGCCACTTACCGGTACGATGAGTTCGGACGGGTGACGCTAAGCGAACATGCTGGCGGCGCTGACCGCGTAAGGCTTAATTACATCGACGACGAGACCACCGAAGTGACCAGCTCCCTGGGTGATGTTCGCAACTATTTCTTCGATCCCTACAAACCCTCTTTTGACGTAAGTGATATCGTTGACGGCAATGGCACGACAACCTTCTCACGAAATTCTGAAGGCTGGACCTTGTCAGAAACCGATGCCGCCGGCCAATCCACCCGCTACAGCTACGACGAATTCCACGAAATCAGTCGAGTGGAAGGAGCCGGAACAGCAGAGCAGCGACAGTTCAATTACACCTGGGATAACGATTTAAACAGGAAAACCCGCATTGAAGAAACGGGTTCCGTGACAAATTATACGTTTGACGAACATGGGCGGACTGAAGTGAAAACCATCCAGGACCCGTCTGGCGGCGCCAGCCGCACCTGGACCTATAACTATTTTTCCGCCAGCGAAGGAGCTCACCTGGCCGGCAGGTTGCAATCGGCTGATGGCCCGAGGACGGATGTCGCGGACGTCACATCTTATGACTATTACACCACTGACGATGCCGCCGGCCGCTACCGGGCTGGCGATCTGCAGTCAGTCGTCAATGCCGCCGGGCATACCACTGTATATCTTGAATATGACGGCAACGGAAGAGTTGTCCAGATCCGCGATGCAAATGGCGTGATCACCGAGACCCGCTATCACCCGAGGGGCTGGATAAGCGGTCTTTCTGTCGATGGCAGGTTGACTGGATTCAGCTATGACAACACGGGCAACCTGGTGCGGATGACTTCGCCGGATGGTAGTTACGTGGGCTACGCCTATGACGACGCACACCGCCTGGTTGAAACTACCGACAGCCTGGGCAACCGCATAGAATACACTCTTGATCCGGCCGGCAACCGCATCGAAGAAAACACTTTCGATGAACAGAATACTTTGAGGCGTCACCTGTCGCGCACATTCAATGCTCTGAGCCAACTGGAACAACTGACAGACAGCAATGGCCACACCGTCCGCTTCAGCTACGACAGCAATGGTTCGCGTTCCAGCACCCGGGATCAAAACGGGAACATTACGCGATACGAATATGATGCGCTAAACCGGCTGGTCAAAGCCATGGATCCGCTGCAGGGTGAGACTCTCATGGCATTTGACGACCGGGACAAACTGACCCATGTGACAGATCCTCTGGGAAATGTAACGCGCTATCAATATGACGGACTGGACAACCCCGTATCGATCATCAGCCCGGATACGGGTACCACGGCCAGCGAGTTCGATAGCGCCGGCAATCGGATCGTTGTGACAGATGCTCGCGGCGTTCGGATTGAATACCGCTATGATGAACTGAACCGAGTGACCGACACCCTCTATCCGGACAGTTCCAGGGATGTTTACCTCAGCTATGATGCCGGCTCATTCGGCAAGGGCCGGCTGACTGGAATGACAGATCAGGCCGGCTCGGTCAGTTATGAATACAACGCCCAGGGCAAGCTGCTCAGTGAAATCCGTCTGATCGGAGAACAGCAATACCTGACCCGCTACTCATACAATTCGGCGGGCCGTCTGATCCAGATTGAATACCCCAGTGGAACAACAATCGACTTGAGCCTGGATGGTACAGGCCGAACAATCGCCCTTCATGCCGGTGCCCAGACTCTGGTTGAGGAAGTCCGATACGCGCCCTTTGGACCGGTCTCCTCATTCAACTACGGCAATGGATTGAGCTTCTCGGCTGAGTTCAATCTGGACTACGAACGGGTGCAACTGGAATCCGGAAGCGGCCAAATCCTGTCGCTTGATTATGGTCCGGCGGGTAATATACGGAGTATAAATAACCAAGCCTTTACCTATGATGAACTGCACCGGCTTGCATCAACTTCCGGCGACACTGGCAGCCAGATCTTTGAGTACGATGCCAATGGGAACCGGTTGCATTCCCAGCATGACCTGAACATTAGTTCTTATACGTATGAAATAAATTCTAATCGTCTGCATACTGCTGGTGACTGGCTATTCACGCATGACCGTGCAGGCAACCGGACCAGCAAACTGGACAGTTCAGGTCACGGCCAGCTGTTTTCCTATGGTGACCACAACCGCCTGGAAGAGACGATCGACCGCAGCCCGTCCGGCGACAGACAAAGCGGGAGTTACCTGCATGACGGCAAGGGTCGCCGCGTTGTCAAGAGCACCCCGGTTGGTGAAACTCATTTCATTTATAACCCGTCCGGACAATTATTGGGGGAGTATTCCGCACTGGGTGATGGCATTTATCGTGAATATGTTTACCTGCACGGTAACCCTGTTGCGTTGCTGTCTCGCACTATTGAGACGACCACGCCACCAGGTGATGAACTGATCCTCGATAACGGTGACCCTGGTACATTGGGTGCGGGCAACTGGCGCAGCAAGACAAGCAACCAGGACTTCGGTTCCGGCTACTTATACGCTACCAAGTCGGCCAATACTTCCTATCGCTGGACTGCGACACCACCGGGCGACAAGTATCGGGTTTATGCGTGGTGGGTGGATAGAAAGAACCAGTCAGGAAACGTCAGATACACCATCAGCCACGCTGGTGGCCAAATTGATTCAGTGACCAAAAGTCAAAAAACCGGGGGGGGCCAGTGGCAACTGCTGGGATCGTACAGTCGCGGAAACGGACAGGATTACGTCGAAGTCAGTTCGGACGACAACAAGTTCACAGCCGACGCGATGCGGTGGGTAGCGGTCAATGATCCGATTGTCACTCTGTCCGAGCAGACGCACTTTATCCATTACGATCACCTGGGCAGCCCAAGGTCGGTGACCAACCGGGACCAGGCCATAATCTGGAATTGGGAAAGCAACCCATTTGGCGATTCGTTACCCAACCAGGACCCCGATGGAGACTCAAGTGAATTTGTCTTGAACCTGAGATTTCCGGGCCAGTACTACGATGCTGAATCCGGCCTGCACTACAATTATTTCAGAACCTATGATCCCGAAACGGGACGCTATCTGGAGAGTGATCCGATTGGACTCAGGTCTTCATTAAACACATTTGCATACGTAGATAACAACCCGGTTAACGCAGTCGATCCAAAAGGCCTGATAAAACTATACGGCAGTTGGTGTGGGCCGGACTGGACGGGCGGCTTCAGAAAGTCATACGATGAACTGGGGTCAGTGGAAAGATCCGCTGCTCTGCCTCCGGTAGACAACCTGGACCAGTGCTGCCAAGTGCACGATATTACCTATTCGGATTGCCGGAGCGATTATCCCTGCGATCCGGAATTGAGACAACGGTGTTTCCAGAATGCTGACCGACGACTGAGCCAATGTGCGAACACATCCGGCGGAGGACAGTCACCCCAGTTTCTGATGTTCGGCAATCCCAGGAAAAGAATTGAAGACTATATGAAAGACAGTATTCCAGAAGCCGAAGAAAACGCCGCGAGTTGTGGGTGTGAATAAAATGCGAACATCAACCCTGGTGGGCATGGTGTTGGCAATCGCTCACTTGTTGGCATTCATACTGTTTGTCACCTACCTGGGTTGGTCATCCGAAGGACAGGACATTTTGCTGTTCACTCTATGGATTCCCGTAGATTTTCCAATCTCACTACTGGTTCTGGGGGGATTTGAGGTGATACCTTCCGATGACGCGAGCGGCAGCGCGATCAGACGTGCTCTACCTTATTTCGTACACGGCGTTTTGGGTACGGTTTGGTGGTTCTACATTCCCCGTATTATCGCGATGGTATTTGCGAAATTCGCACGGCAATAACCTCATTGTCAAACCCTGTCGGGATCAACGCCAATCCCAGTGAGGGTGCATAACCATGATTCGCGCTGCTGATCCCCTCGCCCGACAGAATCTGGATATCATGCTCCTTAGGGATGCGTATCAGCGGGCCCGCTACCGGGGTCACCTGCAATGTGCCATCTGCTTCGAATTCAATGCCGTCAATATCCGACAGCCATTCCGGGCCGAGTGTTTCAACGGCCAGGTCTTGCAAATTCACACGCCACAGCCGCTGACCGCCGACGTACAGAAAACCATCACTGATTTCCATGCCGTTCGCACCTGGAAACCTTGCCTCTTCGATAAGCACTGACTGGGTTCCGTCGCTCGACAACCTGATGACCTGGCCTGCTGCCGTGTCGCTCACGTAAACATCACCCCCATCGCTCACCGCGAGATCATTGGCAACCCTGGTATCAAGCTTGACGGATTCAAGCACTTCGTACCCTGGCCAGGCCAGGAATTTCAGATGATTGTTATCGATGACGTAAAGACGTTCGTCATGCAGCGCCATACCCAGAGGTGCATCCAGTCCATCGACAACCCTCCAGTCGATCACTTCTCCTGCCGCTCCGAGCAGTGTCAGGAAGCCACTTCCCGGTTCACCGAAACCGCAAACATTTGATATCAAAAGGGTGTTGTCAGGCAGAGGCAAAACAGTTTCAGGCTCGCAGTATTCACCCCGGGAGACCCAGGCGATGTCGGCCTCCATGGCTTCGGGCGTGGAAGGCAGAACAAAACCGGCTGCGATTAAGGCCCAGATCAAAATCACGTGGCACCCCAGGCTGCTTATTGAGCACCGATCATATATCGGATGTCAGTCCCGTAGCCAACTGCAAAAAATTGGCGGAGTCCCAAGAGTCTGTTTTCCAACTCTTCGAACCCCGCCCATTGCAGGTTTCAACCAGCCGTGGAGATCAAGCGAACTGGTTCATCGTGTTGTGCTTGCCCGAGGCTTTCAGTGCCGCTTCGCCGGCAAAATATTCCTTGTGGTCATCACCAATGTCGGAACCTGACATTTTCTGGTGCTTCACGCAGGCGATGCCCTGGCGGATTTCCGTGCGCTGGACATGGGCAACGTATCCGAGCATGCCCTGATCGCCGAAGTACTCTTTCGACAGGGTATCCGTGGACAGGGCCGCTGTGTGGTAAGTCGGCAGCGTAATCAGGTGGTGGAAAATGCCGGCTTCGCGCGCTGCATCCGCCTGGAACGTGCGGATCTTTTCGTCCGCAACCGCTGCCAGTTCACTGTCATCGTACTCGGCGCTCATCAACTGCGTGCGCTCGTATGCATTAACATCCTTGCCTTCTTCCACCCAGGCATCAAAAACCTGCTGGCGGAAATTCAGTGTCCAGTTGAACGACGGGCTGTTGTTATACACCAGCTTGGCATTTGGAATGACTTCCCGCACCCGGCGGACCATGCCACCGATCTGGCCGATGTGAGGCTTCTCGGTCTCAATCCAGATCAGGTCGGCGCCACTGTTGAGTGAAGTGATGCAATCAAGCACACAGCGATCTTCGCCGGTGCCTTCGCGGAACTGGAACAGGTTGGAGGGCAGCCGTTTCGGCCGTAACAAATGCCCGTCGCGGTTCAGCACCACGTCACCGTTGTTCATTTCTTCCACGGAAACCTCTTCACAATCGAGGAAAGAGTTGTACTGGTCACCGAGGTCGCCGGGTTCCTTGGTTACAGCGATCTGCTTGGTCAGGCCGGCACCCAGTGAGTCGGTGCGCGCCACGATGATTCCATTGTCAATTCCGAGTTCCAGGAAGGCGTAGCGGATCGCATTGATCTTGGCCAGGAAATCCGCATGAGGCACTGTCACTTTACCGTCCTGGTGGCCGCATTGCTTCTCGTCAGAAACCTGGTTTTCGATCTGGAGGCAGCAGGCGCCCGCTTCGATCATCTGTTTGGCCATCAGGTAAGTGGCTTCAGCGTTACCAAATCCGGCATCGATATCAGCGATGATGGGCACCACGTGGGTTTCGTAGTTATCGATATCCCTTTTAACAGCCGCTTCTTTTACCGCGTCTCCGGCTTCCCGGGCTGCGTCCAGTTCGCGAAACAGGTCGCCCAGTTCCCGGCTATCTGCCTGGCGCAAGAAGGTGTAAAGCTCTTCAATCAACGCTGCCACCGTGGTTTTCTCGTGCATGGACTGATCAGGCAGAGGGCCGAATTCGGATCTCAATGCAGCTACCATCCAGCCGGACAGATACAGGTATTTTTTCTTGTTGCTGCCGAAGTGCTTTTTGATGGAGATCATTTTCTGCTGGCCGATGAAACCATGCCAGCAACCCAGCGACTGGGTGTATTGGGAGGGATCGGCATCGTACTCTTCCATGTCACGGCGCATGATGTCGGCCGTATACCGGGCAATTTCCAGGCCGGTTTTGAACCGGTTTTGCAGCCGCATACGGGCAGCGGATTCAGGGTTGATGGCATCCCATGAGTGGCCTGCAGCATTACAAACGCCTTGGAGGGAAACGATTTCGTCAGAGTATTTTGACATGATCAATCCTCGTTACTTATTGAAAAATAAGTTTAATTTTGAATGGTTTATCGAAAGCTCCAATCAGTGTAGTGATTCCAGCTTAATTTATCTAATCAATGGATGTTATATTCACCATTTCGCAAATGAATACCATGTAAAATTCAGATGCTGGTCTATTGAGCATAGTATGAAATGAGCATTAAGGGCATTGACCTAAATCTACTGGTTTACCTGGACGTGCTTTTGCGCAAGCGAAATGTCACGCGTGCGGCTGAAAGCCTGGGCATCAGCCAGCCGGCCATGAGCAATGGGCTGAAAAGGCTGAGGGAGCTTTTCGGTGACCCGTTGCTGGTCCGTACCAGCTCCGGCATGAGCCCGACAGAACGCGCGCAGGCCCTGCAACCCCAGGTTCGTGAAATCGTCGCCTCGATCGAAGCGGCCATCGAACCCGACCGCAAGTTTGATGCGCCGCAGGCGAGCCGGGTTTTTCGTATATGCATCAGTGATTATGGCGAATCTACGCTGTTGCCCCACCTGTTGCGGCGAATGCGTTCCGAAGCGCCCAACATCACACTCGACCTGTTGACGCCCAGTGATGTGAGTTACCAGGACATGGAAGGCGGCAATGTGGACCTGGTGATCAACCGTTTCGACGACCTGCCGCAGTCATTTCATCAACGCACCATCTGGCGCGACAGCTTTTCCTGCCTGGTCAGTCAGCACAACCGGATCCGCAAGGATTTCACGCTGAATAACTACCTGGAATGCAGCCATGTCTGGGTCAGCAAAACCGGAATGGGTGTCGGGGTGGGCGTGGACCCGTCCGCAGGCCAACAGCTGGGCTGGGTGGATGACGCGCTGGCAAAGCTGGGAAAGAAACGCCGCATCCGGGTATTCACCCGCCATTACCGGGTTGCCATGCAACTGGCCGAACTGCGCGACCTGATCATCACGCTGCCCACCCGGGCAGCAATCCTCATGGCAGACCACCCGGAAGTGGTCATCCTTCCTCCGCCGTTCGCCATTCCCGACATCGAACTGCAGATGGCCTGGAGCCCTTTACTGCAGCACAACCCGGCTCATCAATGGCTGCGGCGCCTGATTGCGGACGTTGCGCACGACTTAGGTTAAGCGGCGGTGATACTACACGCATTCTGCTTATCGTTCCTCGATCACTTCCGCCGTTGAAAAACGATAGCGCATGTTGCGATAAACGCAGACATCGGTGATGTTGGACGGGGTTCCGGCGGGACAGGCGCGGAAGTTGGTTGAAAACCTATGGTTCTCATTGATGGGCATGACGCGGTGCCAGGTATGCCCATGCAACAAAACCAGCATACCCGCGCGAGGTCTGATGACGACCTGTTCCTCCAGGTCTTCATGGGTATCACCCACCGGTAACAAGCCCATCTTGTGTGAGCCCGGCATCACGACCACCTGCCCACCTTCGTTCGCAGCAGGCGTTCGTGTATACACCAGCCGGTTGAGATTGAACCGCGATGCGTCTTCCGGCGGACAGTCCTGGTGCCAGGCCTGGCCTGCCGTTCCTTTCCTGGAGAACATCACCATGCTGTAAAGGGTAGACCACTCGTCACCAAGCAGGGTGCCGGTCAGTTCGACCAGCCGCGGGTCCTGTTCCAGTTGATCAAATACGCCTGCTGCATCGGGCGAATAGTCAGGCATGTCGGTGTTCTGCGGAAACCAGGGGATCACTTCGGTTTTCGAGCGGACCAGGAACTCCTTTTCATGGCGGTATTCGGGATTGTCACCAAAGTAAGCCCTGATCTTCCGGTCCACGATAGACATCGTTGATGCTGAGAAAAAATCCTCGATGGCGAGGAAACCCTCTTCCCAGAATTTGCTGGCTTGCTTTTGAAGGTTCAGTTCCATAATTTCACCGGTTCACTCAGCCCTTTCAATTCGCGAAATCAACCGCGCAGTCAGCGAGAACGTAAGTATGGAGGTCATGACCGACGCAAGGCCTGGCCCGATCAAGCCGACGTATCCTGTGACCACGTAGAACAACACCACGTAACAGCAAATCGCCAGGACGTGAATGCGCAACAGCGAAGCTGCCTTTCCCATCGCATAGGCCGCCGCTCTCAACGGAGCGCTGGCCAGCTCGAACGACGCGGCGAGCAACAGCAAGACCATCAGAGGCCTTGCAGGCACATAGTCTTCACCCACCAGGGCCAGCAGGAAATCGCCGACAAACCAGGCAATAACGACAATCAGGAGTCCCGCACTGCCGGCAATCAGCGATGTTCTAAACTGGAGTTGTTTGAAACCCGCATCTTCGGCATGCCA
>Ga0316191_10000011_pt1 | contig 77146 bp, 68 predicted proteins | sample Eddworburr2cm_MG_FD_204928 | JGI IMG/M metagenome (GOLD analysis project Ga0316191, IMG submission 204928) | Coastal sediment microbial communities from Maine, United States - Eddy worm burrow 2 cm | ecosystem: Environmental > Aquatic > Marine > Coastal > Sediment | place: USA: Maine...
TCTGTCCACCCGCGGGCACAAATCTCTTCCCGTCTTCTCTCAGGAACATCAGGTAGGCGTTGCCCAGCCCCTCGTCAAACTCAAGAACGCTGGGGGCGACGGGGTGAGTGATCACGGTATCTGAACCAGGAGTCCGGATCGGCTCCGGTCGGACGTGGAACAGTAGGAGAATTGACTCTTCGCAGTGCCCCTTAAGAACCGCCAGCACCTTGACTGACGTCTCGACTCCGCGCACGACAAGCCCATCCGCGACTTGAATTGACTCTTGGGTCGTCCGAATCTTGGCTGGCTGACCGATCACAACCAGGTCGGCCGCTTCTGTCAACTCGCTGTACGTCTGGGGAATGATGAAGCGTCCCGAGGTTGGTAGAGACGCGAACACAACGATGCTTGCCAGCAGTAGAGGTCGGATCCATCGCATGCCGCGACGCTCCTCTCGGCATCTGACGTCTACTCTATCGCGACGATAAGATCTTACAGCGCCGAGGCAGTGGGGACTCTTGGGTACATCTCGACCGGCTCCTTACCGGCTCCCGGCACAAGAAAGGGCCGCCCCGGAGGACGGCCCGATCGGCCTAGGTGGCTGAAAAAATGGTCGGGGCGGCCAGATTTGAACTGGCGACCACTTACACCCCAAGCAAGTGCGCTACCGGGCTGCGCCACGCCCCGACCGGTCGCAGACGCTCCAATGAAGCGAAAGCGGCGAAATGGTAGGAGATGCCCCCCTCGCCGTCAAGCTTGCGTCTCTCAGGCCTTATCGGCTGCTTCCTTCAGCGCGGCGAGAGCCTCGAGTGCCTTTTCGAGCTTCGCCGCCACGCGGTTGCAGCGCTCTTCGAAATCATTGCGGGCGGCCTCTGCCCCTTCGAGCGCGATCTCCGCGCGTCGCCAGCGTTGCTCCATGTCGGCCAGCCTCCGCTCCAGGCTCTCGATCTCTTGAGACTCGTCGAGCAAGGTCGGTGCCGTGGGAGTCACCGGCGGCATCACCTCCTCCGGTCGGGGCTCTTCACGAGTCGCGCGTTTGCGGATCGCACGGAACTCGGCCTTTCCTGATGATCCGGACTTTGAGGTGCGTTGTGCGGACCGTTTCGATGCCTTGGGCGGAGCTTCCTCCACCTCGCCGCTGTCCTCCTGCTCGAGGCGCTTGCGCGCCCCGGCAATGGTGTACTCTTCGTCGTACAGCAGCGCCTTGATCCTGAAGACCAGATCGATATCCTCGCGACTGTAGATGCGCTGACCGCTGCGATTCTTGTCGGGGGCAAGCAGCGGGAACTCGCTTTCCCAGAAGCGGAGCACGTAGGGCTGCGTATCCGTGTACTGGCAGACCTCACCGATCTTGTAGAACAGCTTGTTCGGAATCTCGCTCACGGTTCCCCTCGAGCGCTCACTGCCCGACGGCGGTGTCGAGCGGCGGCTCGTTCAATAGATCCACCACCGAACGCGACGGTCGGAAGACCAGCGCGTGCCGCGCCGGCAAGCGCATGGGCCGACCCGTTTGAGGATTGCGACCGACCCGGCCCGTCCGCTCGACGACCTGAAATGACCCGAAGCCGCTGAGGTGCATCCGGCGCTCTTTCCCCAGGACGCTCTTGACGAATCCCAGGATCGTGTCGACGAGTTCCGCTGCTTCCTGCCGGGAGATCCCACCGTGCTTGTGGTACACGACGTCCACGAGATCGACCTTGTTCACACCTCTGCCCTACCTTCCGCTCGCGGGGCCCGTGCCACCGTGCTTCCGCGCAAGCGCGACAGCAGTATATGCGGATTCGTCCGTTCAGGGCAAGAGCTTTTGACGCGATTCAGGCCTATTTGCGGTGGGTTCCGCGTCTTCAGCTCAGGTTGAGCTTGAGAGAAACCTCATGTGATGCTTTAAGTCGGGTGGGGACGCCCGGGACCCCTCAGGGCGCGTCCGTTCCGGCGCGCCCGAAGTCGTCCTCGATCCGGACAACATCGTCGAGCTCGGGAGTCGAGACCTCGAACAGCAGGCAATCCTCGACGGCCCGGAACCGATGGACTGTTCCCGGCACCAGGTGTCGCGAATCTCCGACGCTCAGCCGTTCGACCCTTCGGTCCTCCTCGTTGCCGAGAACCAGATCGAGCACGCCCTGTTGAACGTAGAACGCCTCGTCCTTCAGGCGGTGATACTGCAGGCTGAGCTGATGCCCCGCCCGGATGAAGAGCACCTTTCCCGCGTAGCGTTCGGTCATCGCAAAACGCAACTCGTAGCCCCACGGTTTGTCCACGCGTTCGACGCTCATGCCTTCTCTCTTTCGTGGCACGCTGCGGCCTCGAGCAGTTCCTCGACCTCCGATGCCGAAGCGCATGACAGCGCCCTCGATGCCAACCGCGTCGCCGCCGCGGAGTCGACGTCTCGAATCGCGGCGCGAACCTGCGGCATCGCTCGCGGCTGGACCGACAGCTCACGCAGGCCCAGGCCGATGAGCAGCGGCGTCACGCCAGGGTCCGCCGCCATCTCGCCGCACAGGGCGACCGGCACGTCGTTGTCTCCCCCACTCTCAACCACGAATCGAATCAAGCGCAGCACCGCCGGGTGGAGGGGCTGCGCCAGGTACGACACCGACTCGTTGTCACGATCGGCTGCAAGCGCATACTGCACCAGGTCATTGGTGCCGATGCTGAAGAAGTCGGCCTCAAGGGCGAGGAGATCCGCTGTGATCGCGGCGGCGGGAACCTCGACCATGATGCCGACCGGGACATCTTCGCGGCAGTCGATGCCCTCGCCGCGCAGCGACTCGGCCTCCTCGGCCAGCAGTCGCCGCACTTCCCGGATCTCCGTCAGCGCGGTCACCAGGGGGAGCATGATGCGTATATCACCGTGGACCGCAGCGCGCAGCAAGCCTCGCAGCTGCGGCCGGAAGATGTCCGGCCGCCTGAGGCACAAACGGATCCCTCGGAGTCCCAGAACGGGATGCGTTTCGTCGCGGTCGAGAACCTCGTGGAAATACTTTTCCCCGCCGAGGTCCAACGTGCGAATGAAGGCCGGGTGGGGCGCGACCTTCTCCGTGAGACCACGGTAGTTACGGTAGTGCTCGTCCTCGGTCGGAAGCTTGGGTGCATGGGAAAGGAACAGGAACTCCGAGCGGTAGAGGCCGATGCCTTCGGCGCCGAGGCGCCGCGCGCGATCGACCTGCTCGGGAAACTCGATGTTGGCTCTGAGATCGATCTCGACGGCGTCCCGGGTCTGTGCCGGAAGGGGCTGGACAACCGCCATCTCTCGCTCGCGTGCGAGCCACACCTCCCGACGCTCGCGGGCCGCATCCATCGCCGCCGGGTCCGGCAACCATACGATCTCCCCGAGATCCCCGTTCACGATGATCGGGTCCCCCGGACGCACGCGCTCGCTGATGTCGTGCAGGCCCACCACCGCCGGGAGCGAGAGAGCCTGCGCCAGGATGGCCGTGTGGGACGTTCGCCCACCCACATCCGTGACCAGCCCCACGACGTCGCCCGTGGAGAGCGCCACCGCGTCGGACGGCCCCAGGGCGTGGGCCACCATGATGGTCGGCCCTTCCGGAGCGTGTCCCGCGGCGACCCGTGCACCACCGAGAAGACGCTGGAGCCGACGGTGGACGTCGTCGAGATCTCCACCGCGTTCACGGAGATAGAGGTCGTCGACGGCGTCGAAACGGCGAATGAAGTCCGCCACCACCTCCTTGAGCGCCCAGCGCGCCGAGACTCGACCCACCCGGATCCGCTGAACCGTCTTCGAGACCAGCGTCGGATCGTCGAGAATCAAGAGCTGGGCGTCCAACATTCCGGCATAGCGCTCGCCGAGAATCGCAAGGGTCCGATCGCGAAGCCCCTCGATCTCCCCGCGCGCCTGCTCGCGAACGCGCTCGAAGCGTTCGATCTCCTCGTCGACTCTTTCCGGGGGCACCGGCACGGGAACGATGGGAAGCGCTTCCGGCTCGTGCAGCACCGCATGCCCCACGGCCACGCCCGACGAGACGCCGAGGCCCTGGAAGGACTCCGCCATCATTCGTCCTCGCCGAATCGCCCGGACACCAGCGTGGAGAGCTCGCGGAGGGCTTGCTCCTCGTCGTCCCCGTCGGCGGCGAGGACGAGGCGTGCTCCACGGGCTGCGGCCAGGGTCAACAACCCCAGCATCGACTTACCGTCCACCCGCACCGTGTCCTTCGCCACGGTGATGCGGGCACTGAAGCTGTTGGCCAGGTGAACGAACTTTGCGGCGGCCCTGGCGTGCAGGCCCAGCCGATTCACGATCTGGACCCGCGTCTCTTTCACTCTTCCTCCCCGCTCGCTTCTTCGCCGGCACCCTCGAGTAGCTCCGAGGCCACATGAATCGCCCGCCGCCCCTGCTCGGCGATCCTCCGTGAGACGTCCTGGAGTCCGATCTGCTCGCGCAGGTTGGTGAACTTGATGAGCATCGGGAGGTTGACCCCGGTAACGACCTCCACCCTGTCCTCGTCGAGCAGCGACAAAGCGATATTCGTGGGCGTCCCACCGAACATGTCCGTCAGGATCAGGACACCCTCATCCCCGCCGACCCGACCGACCGCCGCCTCGATGCGGGCGCGGGCGCGGGAGACGTCGTCGTCCCAGCCGATTGATACGGCCTCGAGCGCCTCCACAGGCCCGACGATGGTCGTGGCGGCCTGAACCAGCTCCTCGGCCAGGCGACCGTGCGATATCACCAGCAATCCCAGCATTCGCTTCACCCGTGTATGGACTACTCCCGTCCGAGATCTCGATGATGGACCGCCACGGAGACGTCGTGAGCGCGCAGGTGATCTCCGAGCTCCTCCGCCAATGCGACCGAGCGGTGCTTGCCTCCCGTGCAACCCAGGGTCACCGTCAGATAGCTCTTGCCCTCGGCGGCGTACATCGGAAGCAACGATTCGAGCATCTTCTCGAGGTGATCCATGAAAACTTGTTTCTCAGGCTTCGCCTCCAGGAACTTCTGAACTTCAGCGCGCCTGCCGTCCAACGCGCGCAGCGAATCCACGAAGTACGGGTTCGGGAGAAAACGCACATCAAAGACGAGGTCGGCCTCGGTCGGAACGCCGTACTTGAAGCCGAACGACACGACATTGACGTTCAGCGCACTCGCATCCCCGGCAACGCCGAAAGAGTTCTTGAGGAAGTTTCGGAGCTCGTGGGCGGTGAATCGCGTCGTGTCGATGATCCGGTCCGCAAGCTCGCGCAGCGGTGCGAGCGCCGTTCGCTCCCGTCGGATTCCGTCTTCCAGCGAGCCCGTGTGGACCATCGGATGCGGGCGCCGCGTCTCGCTGAACCGACGTTTGAGAACCTCGTCGGAACACTCGAAGAACAGCAAACGGATCGGCGCGCCCCTCCGACGCAGAGAGTGCAGCGTCTCCGGAAACTGCTCGAGAAAACCACCCTCGCGAACGTCCACGACCAGCGCGGCGTTGCTTATCTGCTCGGCGCTGCGATGGATGAGCTCGTAGAACGGCGGAATCAGTGCGACGGGAAGATTGTCAACGCAGAAGTATCCGAGATCCTCGAAGCAGCGCGCGGCGAGCGACTTGCCCGACCCCGACAGCCCGGTGACCACGACCAGCTGATCCATCAGGTACGCTCGCCGTCGTCGGGTTCCTCGCCGCGATAGTCCGTCTCGTCCGATTCCGAGTCGTCATCGGACGCGCCCGCATGGAGGCTCTCCCCCAGCTTACGGGCCAGCTCCCTGGCGGGGTGAAAGCCCTTGAGCTTGAGCAGATGGTTGCGTGCTGCGACCTCGATCAGGACCGAGAGGTTCCGGCCCGGCCCCACGGGCATCTCGACGTACGGCAACGTCACACCCAGGATCTCGTAGCCGCTCTCGTCGAGGCCCAGTCGGTCGTATCGCTTGCCGGGCTTCCAGGGATCGAGCTTGATGACATACTCGACGAACTTCTCTCTCCGGACCGAGGCGACGCCGAAGAGGTCCTTGACGTTGATCAACCCCAACCCCCGCAGCTCCATGTGATAGCGAGTCAGCTCCGGTCCGGTGCCCACCAGATCCTCGCCGGTACGGCGGATCTCGACGATGTCATCGGACACCAATCGATGGCCGCGGACGACCAGCTCCAGGGCACACTCGCTCTTTCCCACGCCGCTGTCGCCGAGGATGAGCACGCCCAGCCCATAGATGTCCATGAGCACGCCGTGAGCCACCGCGCGAGGGGCCAGTCGTTCCTCGAGATACGAGGTCAGATTCTCGATCACCTCCGCCGACGATCTATCGGTACGCAACAGCGGAACGTTGTAGCGCTCGGTTTCCTCGACGAGCTCCGGCGGAGGCTCGAGGCCCACGGCCACGATGAAGCAGCTGACGCCGTGACGGCAGATCTGGGAAACGACGCGCGAACGCTCGGAGGGGCCGCGCTCCTGGATATAGGCGATCTCCGACTTGCCCAAGACCTGGACCCGTCCGGGGTGGATGTACTCGAGGAACCCGGCGAGGGCCAGGCCGGGCATCTGGATCTCGGGACGGTTGACCGTGTTGTCGAGGCCATCGGCCCCCGACACGACGGTGAGGGCGAGATGGTCCAGCGCCTCTCCTACGAGGAGTTCCCGGACCGCCATTGTCGGGATTGCGCAACTCTCGTGGAGGCTCAACGTTCGCTCCAAGTTATTGACCGATCTGACGATCCGTCATTCTAGGAGGTGCCTTCCGGGGGTGTCAAGCGCGCTCCCCCGCACGATTGACCCTAACCGGACACAGTGTCATATTAGGCGCCACTCCATCATTCGCGCTCGCGCGGGAGGCACTCATGGGACAGAAGGCGATCGTTCACGTCATCGGCACCGGCACGATCGGGGAGCCTTTGCTCGGACTCCTGGTGGCATTCAAGGATTCCCTGGGATTCGAGGAGGTCACCTTCCACAAGCGAACGCCTCTACTCACCGATCGACCCAAGGTCCAGAACCTCCTGCGACGCGGCGTCAAGCTGTGCGTCGACGATTCCGCCGCGAAGGGGTTCCAGGATCTCGGCATGGAACCGTCCTACGAGGCCGAGGAAGCGATCCGTCGGGCGGGAGTGGTGATCGATTGCACGCCGTCGGGGGTCGGAACGCAAAACAAGACCGAGTTCTACGAGAAGTACACCAGCAACACCAAGGGATTCCTGGCCCAGGGCAGCGAGTTTGGCTTCGGGAAGCCGTACGCGCGGGGCATCAATGACCGTGCTCTTGTCAAAGGCAAAGACCAGTTCATTCAGATCGTTTCATGTAACACGCACAACCTTTCCGTCCTGATCGAGACCCTGGCGCTCGGCGATAACGACCCGAAGAACCTCGTCGAAGGGCGCTTTGTCTGCATGCGCCGGGCCAACGACATCTCCCAGGACGGCAGCTACGTACCGTCCCCCATGGTCGGCGAGCACAAGGACGCGCGCTTCGGGACGCACCACGCCAGGGACGCGTGGCATCTATTCAACACCCTGGGGTACGACCTCAACCTGTTCTCATCGGCGATCAAGCTCAACACCCAGTACATGCACGCGATCTACTTCGACGTTCGCGTCAAGAAGCCGACCTCCCTCGAGAGTGTGGTCGAGCGGATGAGAGCCAACGACCGCGTCGCGCTGACTTACAAGAAGTCGGCCAACTCGGTCTTCTCGTTCGGCCGCGACCAGGGACACTTCGGACGGATCCTGAACGTCACCGTCATCTCGCTACCGACGTTGATGGTCCGCAACGAGCGGGAAATCGTCGGGTACTGCTTCACGCCCCAGGACGGCAACTCGTTGCTGTCGTCGGTCTCCGCGGCGACCTGGCTGCTCTACCCGGACGACTACGAAGAGCGCGTGCAGTGCCTCCACCCGTACTTCTTCGACGAGGTCTAGGCGTCCCGATCAGCCCTCCGCCTTGAGCTCACGGACCGCTGCCGTCAACTGCGGCAGAACCTCGAAGACGTCGCCCACGATGCCGTAGTCGGCGAGCTTGAAGATCGGCGCCTCGGGGTCCTTGTTGACGGCCACGATGACCTTCGAGGACGACATTCCCGCAAGGTGCTGGATCGCTCCGGAGATGCCGCAGGCGATGTAGAGGTTCGGCGAGACCACCTTGCCCGTCTGACCGACCTGATTGGCGTGCGGGATCCAGCCGGCGTCCACCACGGCCCGCGACGCTCCAACCGCGCCGCCGAGGGCGTCCGCGAGATCGCGAATCAAGGAGAAGTGCTCCTGCTCCTTCATACCGCGTCCTCCCGCGACGATGATCGAGGCTTCTGCGACGTCGAGCTCTTGCTCGGCCGCCTGCTCCACCCGAGAGACGCGGCCCTTGATGGCGTCGGCGGGCATGCCCGGCTCGACGGACACGACCTCCGCCGGCCCACCGTCCCGCGAGACCGCGAAGACGTTGGGACGCAGCGTCGCGAATGCGGGCCTGGCCTTGGGGATCGCCACCCGGGCGTAGGCCTTACCCGAATAGACCGGCCGCCGCCCGCGCAGCACGCCGTCGGCGTCCAGCTCGACCTCGACGAGGTCGCTCAGGCATCCTGTCTCCATGCGACCCGCGGCTCGCGGCGCCAGATCGCGCCCCTGGATCGTCCCCGGCACGAGAACCACTCCGGCGGCGCCGGAGCGCGCGGCATCCGCCAGCGTCGCCGCGTAGGCCTGCGGAACGTAGAGCTCGAGGTAGTCGGCCTCGCAGGAGAGCAGCCGATCCGCTCCGTGGGCGCCCACCTGCTCGGCCGTCGACGCTGCGCCCGGACCGAGAGCGAGGGCATCGACACGGCCCCCGTGGGCGTCGGCGAGCCTGCGGGCAGCGCCCAGTGCCTCGAGGCTCGGCCGCTTGATCTGTCCGTCCCGACGTTCGATAAAAACCAATATGTTCGTGGCCATCAGATCACCTTCGCCTCTTCCCGGAGAGCTCGAACCAGATCGGCAACCGCCTCCGCGGGCTCGCCGTCCAGAATCCGCCCGGCCGCTCGCGGCTCGGGCAGCTCCATCGCCTCCCAGACCACTCGCGCGCCCTCGCCGAGCTCCGCCGGGTCCAGACCCAGCTCCTCGGGTGTCTTGACGTCGAGCGGCTTCCGCTTGGCCGCCATGATGCCCTTCAGCGCGGGATAGCGTGGTTCGTTGAGGCCCTTCTCCGCCGTGATCACCGCCGGGAGGGATCCCTCCAGAACCTCCACGGCGCCCTCGATCTCGCGCTTCGCCGTGAAGCTGCCGTCGCCGATCTCGAGCTCCGATACCCCCAGGGCGTGGGGCAGGTCGAGCAGCTCCGCCAGCATCGGCCCGGTCTGGTTCTCGTCGGTTCCGACGCCATACTTTCCGAGCAGGATCAACCCGGGAGATTCAAGGCGCGCCACCGCGGCCAGCGCGTGGGCCCTGGCAAGACCGTCCGCACGATCGTAGCGCTCGTCCTTGACGAGAATCGCGCGATCCGCTCCCATGGCGAGGCCTTTCCTCAGCGAGGTCTGGGCACCGTCGCCACCCGCGGAAACCACGACGACCTCTCCTTCGCCCTTGGATTCGCGCGTCTTGAGCGCCTCTTCGAGAGCGTACTCGTCGTAGGGCGAGACATCCATCTTGACGCCCGTCTCGTCAAGAGAAACCCCATCCGCCGCCACCTTGACCTTGGCCTCGGTGTCGGGTACGTGCTTGATTCCCACCAGGATCTTCACGAACGCTCCTCCCCGCGACGCAGACCGCGCGTCGCGCTCACGCCTTGTCGTGCTTTCTCACCACGAGCGACGCGTTGGTGCCTCCGAATCCGAAAGAGTTATTGAGGGACACCCGCACCCGGGTCCGCCGGCTCTCGTTGGGCACGCTGTCCAGGTCGCACTCCGGGTCCGGAGTTGTCTGGTTGATGGTCGGCGGAATGACGTCCTCGAAGACCGAGAGGACGGAGATGGCCGTCTCCAGACCCCCTGCCGCTCCCAGGAGGTGCCCGGTCATCGATTTCGTGGACGCGAAGGCTACCTTCGCGGCGTGCTCGCCGAACACGCGCTTGACGGCCAGAGTCTCCACCCGATCGCCGGCCGGGGTGGAGGTTCCGTGGGCGTTGACGTATTCGACTTCTTCCGGCGCCACGCCTGCGTCTTCGAGAGCCGCGCTCATCGCCCGGATCGCACCGTCCCCGTCCTCGGACGGCGCGGTGATGTGGAAAGCGTCACCGCTGACACCGTACCCGACCATCTCGGCGTAGATCCGCGCTCCGCGCGCGATCGCCTGCTCTCTCTCCTCGAGGACGAGGATTCCCGCCCCCTCACCCATGACGAAGCCGTCCCGCTCGGCGTCGAAGGGTCGGCTGGCACCCTCGGGGTCGTCGTTGCGGGTCGAGAGCGCCTTCATGGCGCAGAACCCCCCGACGGCCAGCGGACAGATCACCGCTTCGGTACCCCCGGTGATCATGGCATCCGCCGTCCCGAGCTGGATCATCCGGAAGGACTCGCCGATGGAGTGGCTCGCGGTTGCACACGCGGTGGCCACGGCGAGATTCGGCCCCTTGGCGCCGGTCAGGATCGAGACCTGGCCCGACGCCATATTGAGGATCATGCCGGGAAGAAAGAACGGAGACACCCGGCGCGGGCCGCGACTCAAGAGGTCGCGATGAGTCTTCTCGAGCAGTGGAAGTCCGCCGATCCCCGAACCGATGTAGACCCCGACCCGTGGCGCATTGTCCGCGTCGATGGAGAAGTCGGCGTCGGCGAGAGCCTCGAGGCTGGCCGAGACCGCGTAGTGCGTGAAGGTGTCCATCTTTCGCGCGTCTTTCCGCACGAGATGGCGTTCCGCGTCGAATCCGCGCACCTCTCCGGCAATCCGGCATGAATACTCGGAGGCGTCGAACTTGGTGATCGGTCCGATGCCGCTGCGCCCCGCGAGAAGCCCTTCCCACGTCGTGGGTCGGTCGAGGCCCAGGGGAGAGACGAGACCGATGCCGGTGACGACGACCCTACGCTTCATCCGGGGCCTCCGGGACTGCGCCTCGCGCGGCGAGCTCGCGGAAAGGATGCGCCCGGCCCGCGTGGCACGGCGGTCCCGCTCGGCCGGGCGTGGAGTGCCTGGGCGCCGCCTTCAGGACTTGGCGTGACCCTTGATGTAGTTGATGGCCTGCTCGACCGTCGTCAGCTTCTCGGCGTCCTCGTCGCTGATCTCCAGGCCGAACTCTTCTTCCAGCGCCATGACCAGCTCGACGACGTCGAGAGAGTCCGCGCCGAGATCGTCCACGAAGGACGCGCTCGCCTTTACCTCGTCTTCGTCAACACCGAGCTGCTCTACGATGATGTGCTTGACCTTGTCTTCAACCGAAGCCATCGCTTCAACCTCCGTTATCCACCTCTTGAATCGCGAGTCCGCGCGGAATCGCGGCCCCGAGCTATATGTACATCCCGCCGTTGACGTCGATCGTCGTTCCCGTTACATAGGCCGCGCCGTCACCGAGTAGAAATAAGACCGCGGACGCCACGTCTTTCGGCGTCCCGAGCCTCCCCATCGGCACCTGGGAAAGAAGCTTCTCGCGAGCGTCTTCGCTCAAGTCCCGTGTCATATCCGTGTCGATGAAGCCGGGCGCAACGCAGTTGACGGTGATATTCCGCGTGGAAAGCTCCCGGGCCAAACTCCGGGTCAGTCCTTCCACGCCCGCCTTGGCGGCGGCGTAGTTGGTCTGTCCCGGGTTGCCCACCCGGCCTACCACCGACGTTATGTTCACGATCCTCCCGAACCTCGCGCGGACCATCGACGGCACCAGCGCTCGGCACAGTCTATAGATGCCGGTAAGATTCGTTCCGATGACATCGTCCCACTCGTGTTGCTTCATCCGCAGGATGAGGTTGTCCCGGACAATGCCGGCATTGTTCACAAGAAGCGGAATTGTATCATAGGCTTTCTTCAGCTCGTCCACGGTGCGCACGACCGATTCGTCGTCGGAAATGTCCATGGCGACGGCAGTTGCGCGCCCTCCATCCCCGGAGATCTCGTCAGCCGTCGCGCGGGCGCCCTCGAGCCCTCGGGCGGCCACGATGACCTCGGCGCCGGCCCCGGCGATGACGCGAGCGATCTCCTTGCCGATCCCACGGGACGATCCTGTCACGAGGGCCACCCTGCCTTGCAGTCGGTTCGTCACGGGCGCCCTCCCAGAAGCTGTGCCACCTTCTCGACCCCCTCGGGATCGGAGACATTGAGGACTTCGAGATCCCTCCGGATCCGCCTGGCGATCCCCGACAGCACCTTGCCGGGACCCACTTCCACAAAGGTCTCCACGCCGTCGTTCGCCATGGCCTCGATCAGCGGATGCCACCGGACCGGTGCGATCACCTGCTCGATGAGCAAGCGCCGAGCCTCGTCGCCGGTCCGGACCGGCGACGCGCTCACGTTCGCGTAGACCGCGATCCGGGGATCCCGGAAATCGACCTCGGCGAGCACCGGGCCCAGGCGCTCCGCGGCGGGCGCCATGAGCGAGCAATGGAAGGGGGCGCTCACCTGGAGAGGAACCGCGCGCTTGGCGCCGGCCTCGATGCACAGGGCCACCACCCGATCCACGGCCGAAGCGTGCCCAGCCACCACGACCTGGACCGGTGCGTTGAGGTTCGCCGGGCTGACGACCTCATCGCCTGCGGCTTCTTGGCACAGCTCGGCCACTCGCTCGGCGTCGAGCCCGAGGATGGCCGCCATGGCGCCATGGCCGACAGGTACGGCCTCTTGCATGAATGAGCCGCGGGCGCGTACCGATCGCACGGCGTCCCCGAAGTCGAAGGTCCCGGCCGAGACATGGGCGCTGTACTCGCCGAGGCTGTGGCCGGCGGCACACTGGAACGCCACGCCTCGCGCCTCCAGGGCTTTGAGAGCCGCGATCGAGACGGTCAGGATGGCGGGTTGGGTCGTCGCGGTCAGGGCGAGCTCGGCCTCGGTTCCCTCGAAGCATGTCGAAGAGAGCGACTCGCCGAGGGCCTCATCGGCTTCGTCGAAGACCCGGCGGCTCTCCGGAAAGGTCGCGGCGAGGGCCTTGCCCATTCCCGGGTGCTGCGAGCCCTGACCGGGGAAAATGAACGCGTTACGGCTCACCACCTCACCACGGACCCGGCCCACGTCAGCCCCGCGCCGAAGGCCGCCATCAGGACCACGTCGCCTGACTTCACCCTGCCCTCCCGCACGGCCTCGTCGAGGGCGATGGGGATCGAGGCCGCGGAGGTGTTGCCGTAGCGATCGATGTTGACGTAGACGCGGTCCTCGCCGATACCGAGCCGGCTTCCCACCGCATCGATGATCCGACGATTCGCCTGATGCGGGATGAACCAGTCGACGTCACCGGGCTCGAGATCCGCCGCTTGCAGTACCTCGCGGCAGACCTCCTCGATCGATCGCACTGCCATCTTGAACGTCTCGTTGCCCCGCATTCGTATGAAGTGCAGGCCCTGCTCGAGGGTCTTCTGCGACGGTGGATTCAGCGTTCCGCCGCCCGGCAGGCAGATGAAGTCCGTCATGGTTCCATCGGTGTGCATCGCCGAGGCCAGAACCCCCCGGGGAGGCGCGCCGGCGCTCAACACCACGGCACCTGCGCCGTCGGCAAACAGGATGCAGGTCGTGCGATCGCTCCAGTCGAGATACTTGCTGAGCAGCTCGGCGCCGATGACCAGGATGTGCCGGAGGCGCCCGGTAACCAGGAACTGCTTGGCCACCGATAGCGCATAGATGAACCCCGAGCAGCCCGCCTGCATATCGAATGCGGTCGCATTGACACACCCGAGCTGGTGCTGCAGCAGACACGAGGTCGCGGGGATCGGCATGTCGGGCGTGACCGTCGCCAGGATCACCATGTCGACGTCCTGGGGATCGACCCCTGCTGCCGCGAGGGCCTGGCGGCCCGCTTCGGCGGCGTAGACCGAAACCCCTTCGCCCTCCGCGGCAATGCGACGCTCACGGATGCCCGTGCGGGTCCGGATCCACTCGTCGCTGGTGTCGACGCGTTTCTCCAGGTCGTGATTGGTCACCACGGTCGACGGCACGCTCCGTCCCGTCCCGGTGATGACGGCCGTGCACGATTCCATGGGCGGCCTCCGGTCCCTCTCACTTGGCCTCGAGCGAGAGACGAGGTGTGGGGTCTTCGCGGGTACGGGTGCTGCCGCCGCCGGCCCCCGAGCGGCGCCGACGATCATAGCGCATCGAACCCCGCCGGGTCGCGGCAATCGCCGGAGCGATCAAACCTCCGGGGGCTGGACGATCTCGCGACCCTTGTACTGGCCGCAGTGCGGGCAAACCCGGTGGGGCAGCTTCTTCTCGTGACAGTTGGGACACGTCGACAGACCCACCTTGGGCAAGGCGTCGTGAGCACGTCGTTTGTCCCGCCGGGCCTTGGAGTGCCGACGTTTCGGATTCGCCATGATTTCTTCCTGTCGTTCCCCGGACCGAGCCAGCCGATAGGGCTAGCCGTCCGACAATCGTTGTTGCAACTCGCGCAACGGCGCGAGTCTCAGGTCTTCGGGCTCTTGCGGACACCCACACTCGTCCACGTTGCGATTTGCCCCGCAGGCGGGGCACAGTCCTTTGCAGTCCTCGCGGCAGACCGGTTTCATGGGAAGGCTGAGGTAGATCTGCTCGGTGGCGATCTCGCCGAGGTCGGCCCGCCCTTCCGGGGCCTGAAACAGGGTGTCGTCTGCGTCCGCGGCCTTGGCCGTCGCCGGACCGGGCTCCTCCGCCACCAGGCGCAAGACGAATTCTCTGTCCACCGGCAGGTCGAAGTACTCCAGGCATCGGGCGCACGACAGTCGCACGGTCGCGTTCAGGCGAGCCGTCAGATCGACGGTCTCACCGTTGCGCTCGACGCTGCCTCGGACGCGCACCTGTTCCGCGGAGATCGCCTGGCCGGCGCCGTCGTCGAGATCGGAGAGGTCGAGCGTCCGTTCGAACGACAGCCCGTCCTCATCTATCTTGTTAATATCAATGAACATGGCCTTCCCGGCGAAGCGCGGATTATAACACCCCGGCCGGGGCCGGTCCAGATGGGAGCGAGGGAGCGGCTCAGCGCAGGGTGGAGAGCTCGCTGAGGGCCTCTTCGTGGCCGGGGACGACCTCCAGGGCCAGCTCGAACTGCTTCTTGGCCCTCAGCTTGAGTCCTCGACGCTTGTAGAACCGACCGAGGATGATCAGATACTCGGCGTTCCATGGATCGAGCTGCGTGGCTTTGACGAAATTCTGCTCGGCCATCCTCTGCCACCGGGCTTCCGGATTTCGACCCTGGCTGTCGCCCACCAGGAAGTAGAACCGGGCGTCGTCGGGATTGTAGGAGATCGCCAGCTTGCCGTACTGGATGGCGTTGTAGAAGTCCCCCTCCCGCATGTACTTCCGTGCCTTGTTGTAGTAGTCCTCGGCGATCCTGGCATTCTCTTCGAGGGCGCGCTTGGTCTTGGTCTTGTCCATCTCGACCCGCACCAGGAGCCCATCCGCCGTGAGTGGCACGGCCGGGGCTTCGGACTCGGTCTGCTCTTTCGCTTCCGAGGATGGCGCCTGCGTCATGGTGAGGTACGCCTCGACGAGCCGGCTCTCGATCACCGCAAGCTCCGCCCGCATCTTCTCGCGCACGCGCGGTTGCAGCCGCTCACGGCTGAATCGTTCCTTTGCCTCTCCGTACGCGCGCTCGAGCTCCGCGTGGGTGGCGCCCGTACCCACGGCGAGCACCTCGTACGGAGTCTTTCTCCGCAGGCTCTCGTAGGCGTCGGTGATCATCTTCTCCTGTAAGCGGTCCAGGGCGACCTGATCGGCGTGGTCGCGGAGGATCGAGGTCACCCGAAAGGCCCGGTGCTCCAGCGGCGGGTTGTACTCCAGGACGCCCATCACGAGCAGGCCGAACAGAAATCGGCACGCGAGGTCCTCTTCACCCTGGGGCAGGATCGAGATAACGTCGTTGACCGTCGTGGTCCCGTCCACGCGCGACAGGATGAAGCCGTGTGCCGGCGACAGGGCGAGTCGCTCGACCGGAACGGGTGTGGGCTGGCGGATCACGAGGCGGTTGTCCATGCCGCGCATGGCCTCGCGAATCGGGTCGAAGCCCACCATCGTGCTGATCCCCTTGAGGATCATCTCGAAGGTCGAGAGAATATCGCTCTCGAAGATTTCCTGCAGGAGCCAGCCCTCACTGAATCGGGCCATCCCGCCGTTCCATTTGAAGACCGACTGCACGACTCTCTCGACGATGAAGCGGCAGGTGTGGGACAGGGCTTCCTTACCGATCAGACCCCGGTTGACCAAGGCCTGTGCCAAGTCCTTCGACTCCGTAATGTTGCGTCGCGCTTCGGCCAGGGCCCCTGGGGAGATCTTGCCCTCGCTCACGAGCCGATGGCCGAGATCTTCTTCTTCGAGGTTCGACTCGGCGAACAGGATCATTCCGCGGTCGAAGTAGATGCGCTTTTCGGTTTCCCCTTGGGATAGCTGGAGCACGCCCGAGCGCTCCTCGAGATAGAGATCCCGAAAAATCTCGGCAAGAGACTGGCTGCTGAAGTGCTTTTCCATCGTCAGGCGCTTCTCCCCCCGGGTCCCCCGCCCCCACAGCGGCCGACCCATCCGATCCGACGGTTACAATATAAGGTATTCGCCGCGAAAGAAAAGACCGTACGAAACGCTTGAATTCCGAGCTTTTGTCTGCGAAGGAGCCGTCGGTGGGGTCGCCGAAGGGGGGAATCCCGCGGCTTCAGTTGCTCGCTTGCAGGGGGCGGAGCGCGGCGGTCCGACGCGAGAGAACGCGACTGACGTAGTTGCGGGTCTCCGCATAGGGCGGAATGCCCCCGTAACGGTCGACCGCCGTCTCCCCGGCGTTGTAGGCAGCCAGGGCCAACTCGGTCTCCCCCTCGAATCGGTCAAGCAGCCAGCGCAGGTAGCCCGCTCCCCCGTTTAGGTTCTGGCCTGCGTCAAAGACGTCAGCGACTCCGAACCGCTCGGCCGTCGCAGGGATCAGCTGCAAAATGCCGCACGCGCCCTTCGGCGAAACGGCGAAAGGATCGAAGTTCGATTCCACTGCCGCCATGGCCATCAGCAGCACGGGGTCCACGCGGTGGCGCCGAGCGGTCGCTTCGATCAATTCGGCGAACTTCCCAGCCTCGCTCTTCCAGGCGGAGGTAAGCTCCGCAACCGGCGCGAGATCGGCCTCGGCGACCCCAGGCACTCGTTTCTCGACCGACGCGACCCGGGCAAAAGGCACCGATATCCGTGCGCCGTTCCCCAGATCGAGAACGGCCAGATCGCCCGATACCTCCAACGCCGAGACCTCGAGGGTCCGTCCGTCGTCGAAGATGACGAGCTCGTCCGCCACGACCCCCGAAACCGCCAGAATCGCCACGAGGGTGGGCATCAATAATCGGCTCATCTCGGAGACTATATACGAAGTTCGAGCGGCGACGTCAACGGCGACGGAATCCACGCTCGATCTCGTTGAGACTGAGGCGGAAGAGGATCGGCCGGCCGTGGGGGCAGGTCGTCGGGTTCTCCGTTGCGGCGAGGTCGGTCAAAAGTTGGCCCATGCCGGCATCGGTCAGAGGGTGGTTGATCTTGATCGCGGCCTGGCAGGCGGCAGAGGTGATCAACTTGCGCCTCAGATTCGCCACGCCGGCCGTGGCCGAGCGGGTCGTCGCGGCCTCCCCCAAAAGCTCCTCGAGACAGGGGCCGGCCTCGAGATCACCCAGGACCGAGGGTACGCCGTCCACCCGGAAAGAGTGCCCACCGAACGGCTCGATCGTGAAGCCCAGTCTGCGGAATTCGCCGAGCTCCTCCTCGAGAACGACCGCCCGGTCGGGGGCCAGCTCCAGGGTCAGGGGAAAGAGCAGGCGCTGGACTTCGACCCGGTCCTCCTCGGCATCTTCCAGGTAGCGCTCGAAGAGCACGCGCTCATGGGCGGCGTGCTGATCCACCAGGACGAGGCCCTCGCGGCCCTCGGCGACGATGTAGGAGTCACGATACTGCGCCAGCGGCACCCAGGGGGCCACCCTGGGCTGAGCTGCCACACCGGGACCCTCCGCCAGGAGGGTCCCCTGGCCTGCCGGCCGCGCACCGCTCGGGCCGCGGCCATACGGCACGCTTGCGCCTGCCTCCCGCCAAGACTCGTTCCCGGCGGACTCGCGCCGGGATTCAAAGTAGGACAGCGCCGAAGATGCGATCGAGTCACGGGCCGACGGCGCCGCGCCCGAGGGACGCAGATCCGAGAGATCGGGGACGGCGCCCTCCCGCGAGAGCGCGGACGCCACAGCCTCTCGGACAACGTCGTGAACGGCACCGGAGCGCGAGAATCTGACCTCGGTCTTCTGCGGATGAACGTTGACGTCGACGGCTTCAGGTTCGATCTCGACGAAAACGAAGGCTACCGGATGGCGGCCGCGAGGCATGGTATTGCCGTACGCCTCGCGCACGGCGTGGGCCAGGACGCGATCCTGGACCACCCGGCCGTTGACGAATAGCTGCAGGCCGTCTCGACGTGGACCGCTTTCTACCGGCCGGCCGGCGAGGCCGTGGACCCGGAGACCCGGCCGATCCACGGAAAACGGTAGGAGGCGCTCGGAGAGCTGGCCGTAGACCTCCCGGATCCGGTCGACGAGAGACTCGGCCGGCGCGGCTTCCAGCATGACCCGCGGGCCGTGCTCCAGGCGGAAGCGGACCTCCCGGTAGGCCAGGGCGTAGCGAGCGACCCACCGCACCACGTGGGACAGCTCGGTCGCCTCGGCACGAAGGAACTTCCGGCGTGCGGGCACGTTGAAGAACAGGCCGGCCACGTCGACCGTCGTTCCGCGAGGGATGGCCACCTCACGGACCGCGATGATCTTTCCGCCGCGGACCTCGACCTCGGTGCCGTTCCCGTCCTCCTGGGCGGTCCGCAGCGTGAAGCGGGAAACCGCGGCGATGCTCGGGAGGGCCTCTCCCCGGAACCCGAGGCTGTCGATCGCGTGTAGATCGGTCGTGCCGTCCAGCTTGCTCGTGGCGTGGCGCTCGAGGGCCAGCAGCGCGTCGTCGCGGTCCATGCCGCTGCCGTCGTCGGCGACCCGAATGAGACGTCTTCCCCCTGCCAGGACACGGACGTCTATGGAACGCGCCCCGGCGTCGAGGCTGTTCTCGATGAGCTCTTTCACGACCGACGCCGGCCGTTCAACGACCTCCCCGGCGGCGATGCGGTTCACCGTCGGATCGTCGAGAACTCGAATGCGTCCCACGGAGCACTCCTTCTCTGCCGGCGGCACAGGGGCGGCGCATTGTAACACCGCCCCCGGAGTGTCCTCAAAAATCGCGCCATTTTGACGCGCCCGTCCTCCCCAGGTGTCACGACGGCATGGGCTTGTGGTGAAACAGCAACGATCTCCTGCCAGGCCGAAACGGACACTCGATTCCATAGGATTAGAAGTCCTTATTTCGCAACAGTTTCCATCTCCTCCTCGAATTCCGTCCTCGCGGTGAATCTGCAGAGCCTTCTGCCCCCCCGCTGAAATTCGGGCACGAGAGTTGCTGTTTACTGGGGCGAGGGGAAAGCGAGGAGGTGTCCGATGATCATTCCGCTGCTACGACGCGAGCTCTCCATCGACGACTACGTCGATCGCGACGAGGGCTGCCGCCTCGCCGCGCTGATCTCCGATGACAAGACCGTCAACCAGGAAGACAACCTCTACGCCAAGGAGATCGGCTTCCTGGTCCGGAAGGCCCTGATCGGACTGGACGAGCGCGAGCGCCATATCATCCGGAATCGATTCGGGCTTCTCGGTGGCCGCGAGCAGACCCTCGAGGAGATCGGCAAGAGCCTCAACCTCAGCCGCGAGCGCGTCCGTCAACTCGAGCGTGAGGCCAAGGAGAAGCTCCGGCAGAGCCTCGGGCGACACCGCACGCAGATGCGGTACTCCTTCGCCTGAGCCCGCTTGGCGGTCCGGCTGCCGGTGGACCTTCCGAGACGATACGCATCGTGCAGCTGTCCACCCTCAGAAGGCATTGCCAATAGAAAGGTACACCTCGCCGGGGGTTTCCTCGGGCTTGCGATCGACCTTCCACCCGTACTCCAACCGGATCGCTCCGAGCGCCGTCTCGAGCCTGAAACCCAACCCCACGACGTGGCGCAAGTCGCCCAGATCGAAGATGTCCCGCGCCCTGGGGAAGACATTGCCCGTATCGTAGAAGACGTCCCCGACGAGCAATCGCCAGATCGGGTACCGGTACTCCAGGTTCGCGACGATCATCGCCTGCCCCCCCGTGGGCAGTCCCGTGCTCGGATCCTTGGGGCCGACCGTGTCCCGCGCGAATCCCCGCAGCGTGTCGTGGCCTCCGGTGAAGAACCGTTCGCTGATCGGCACGATCTGGGTATTGCCGAACGGCCACTCCACGCCGAGCCGAAGCGCTCCTGCAAGCTGCATACGGTTCTCGAAGGTCTTCACCCGTGTTGCCTGGCCAAAAAGACGTGTGAAGCTCTTCTCGGAAAGAAACACCGGCGCGAAGACCCGAACCTCGCCGCTGAGATAGGTTCCCCGCGTCGGCGAGAAAGGATCGTCCTGGGTCGACCGGATCACGCCGTAACCCATGTTCCCCAACGCCAGGTCTTCGACCCGCTTTTCCTTGGCCGCTCCGAGGTCCAGGAGGTTCAACACGTCGACGTCCTGGAAGTTGTACCGGACGAAGTGTCCCCAGCGCTCGCTCAGCTTCTGCGCGATCCGCGCTGCTGCCGACAACCGTCTCTCGTCGAAGGAAACCTGCTCGGTCTCGAGCCAGGAGATGTCGACCAACCCCTGCAGGTCCCGACGTCCGAACAGCCGGGGGTCCTCCCCGATCCACTCGACGCGCTTGTTGATCTCACTTGCGCCCCCCTGGATGGCCATCCGACGGTTGTGACCGAGCACGTTCGAATTCGAAAGCGACAGGCTTCCGCGCAGGCCGGCCTCCGTGTTGTAGCCGACGCCGACGCTCATCCTCTGAGGCGGGCTCTCCTCGACGTGCACGGTGACCTTGTGGAGGCTCGGATCCGCGCCCCCCGAAGGGGCGAGATCGACCCGAACGCTTCGAAAGATCCCCAGCGAGTAGAGGCGATGCTGGATCTGAAGCAAACGGTCCCGTGAGAGAAGATCGCCCGGCTCGAGGAGAAGCTCGCGCGTGATCACCCGATCGCGGGTCTTGTGATTCCCCACGATCTCGATCGTCCCGACCCGTTTGAGCTCGCCGGTTGCAACGTCGAGCTCGATGTCCACGCGCCGCTGCTCGAGCTCGACCCGGGAGGCGATGCGCGCGTCGGGGAACCCCCTCTCATCCAACGCGACCCGCAGCGCGCTCTCCGCCTCCACCAGGCCGCCGGGGCGGAAGACCTGCCCGCTCTCGAGCCCGGACCAGGCGATCAATTGCTCCGCGGGATAAGAAAGACCGTCCGGCGCGGTGACCTGCCCGATCGTGAACCGGGAACCCTCTCGAATGCGGAGGTTGACCTCGGCGCTCTCGCCCTCCGCCGAGAGCCGGACTCGTGGCGGATCGACGCCTACCTCGAGGAACCCGTGCTCGCGGTAAAGGCTGCGGATCGCCCCGATGTCCTTTTCGAGGACGGAGGGCACCAGCTCGTGTCTCTTGAACGCCGTCGAGACTCGGGTCAGCATCTGTCGGCGGACTTCCTCTTCGGATATCGAATCCACTCCTTCGAGGTTCACCGCCGCGATGCCCACCGGCTTTCCCGGATCGACGGCGAACCGGGCGACCTTGCCCCCATCTTCCATGACGTCCCGCAGGACCACGTCGGCCGCGTAGAAACCGCGGTCGTTGAAGTAGCTCAGGATCTCCGCGATCGCGTCGGTGTACAGCTCTTCACGGAAGATCGATTCGAGCCACAGCCGCTCGAGCCGCTGTCGCAGCTTCTTGGCATCCTTGCGCCGGATGCCGTCGAACTCGACCCTCACCTTCGGTCCCGTCTCGACCTGGTAGACCACGTCGGTGACTCCGTCCGCGCGGGGCGATTCCCGCGTTTCGACGCGCGTCTCGATCCGCCCCTCGTTCACGAAATGCCGCCGAAGCGTCAGCGCGCCCTCGAGCATCTTCGCCCGTGAGAACGGCCCCCCCGAACGGAGCGGGAGACGATTGATGAGATCCGCGCCACCGGGTCCGGCGCCCTCGATCCGGAGCACGCCCACCGTTTCCCCGGTCTCCTCCGTGGGCCCGGCGACCCCTCGCGCCGGCTCGCTCGCCGGACCGCTCTCGTCTCCCTCCGGTCGACGGAGCCAGAATCGCCGGGTGTAGCGCAGGTCGCTGCCGACTCCCCCCGACACACCGCTCTCCACCGACAATCTCAGGCGCCGCGTGGCCTTCCACTGCATCCTGTAAAGATCGGTTCCGGACTGATTGAGATTGGTCGAGTAGACCACCAGGACGTCGTCGGCAACCTCCTTTCCCAGTGTCAGTCGCGTGGTGGCATCGGCCTCCCCCTCGATGAGGAACGGATCCACACGGACCTGCTCCAGACGGAGCAGCTTCTCGAGCTGGCGCTCGAACGGCTGGGTGAGCGCGCTGGCAAAATAGTTGGTGACCACATCTCCCGTGAACCCGGCCTTGAAGTCGTCGGTACCGGTGCTCAGGGTCTCGAGTGTCCGACCCGTGGTGAGCAACGCGATGATGTCTTGCGGGGATAGCGACGGGTCGCTCGTCAGCGAGTAGCTCAAGCGATCGAGGGTGCCCTGGACGTGAAGGAAGATCGCGTACTCCCCGATGGAGGTCTCAGCCTGGAGCTCCACGTAGGGGTTGATGCGCTGGACCTCCATCAGATCGAGGCTCCCCGACTGGATCCGGTACTCGACCCCGCGGTAGCGGACCTCTCCCCCCTCCTCCAACCACACCCTGCCCGTGATCTCCGGCCGCCGGAGTTCACCTCCCAGGTGGAGATCCATGGAACTCTCGAGGTCGACCATGCGGTTCCGGATCCAGACATCGCCGGCGGCGCGGAGATCGACGTCCAGGAAGAGCCTGACCGGAACCTCGACCTGCTCCGCTGGACCGTACTCACGGGATCGCGTGCGGAAGACCCGCGTGAAATCGAAGTCTTGCCCGTAAAGCCCTCGGCTGAGGTGAATCTCGCCGCGCAGGGTCGCGTCCTCCGGTCCCCCTCTCAGACTCAGGGTCCCGTCGTAAACGCCCTTGAAATCGGTGGGGTACCGTACTCGCGACGCCGTCACGTCGAGATCGACGGCATAGGCCTCGACGGCCAGGCCGTCCAGATTCGCGCTTCCTGTGGCCGTGACCTCGCCGCCGCCCAGGACCGCGCGCGCCTCGTCGATATTCACCTCCCCCCGATCGACATGCATGCGCACCATCACGGCATTCAGGGGATCCCGGAAGCCGAGCAGGCGAACGCGGCCGTTGTCGAGCTCCAGCGTGCCGCTGGCCTCGATGTCGTCCCACGGGCCCTCGACGCTCAGATCGACCGTTAGAGGACCCGTTGCCCGGACCTCCGGCCACAGCGTCGCTGCAACGCCGAGATCGACCGTGCCGCGGAAGGTGCTCTCCAGGGTCCGCTCGGCGAGGTCCAGCCGTGCCTCGATTTCCAACTCGGTTCCCGTTCCGCTCCATCGCGCCGGACCGAAGGACACCTCACCTGCCCTGAGGCCCAGGTGAGCGGGCTCGACCGTCCGGAGGCTTCGCCCACCCAGCTGTAGAACGAGGGAGTCGAGCTCTCCTCCGGCAACGAGTTCCTCCGGACGTCCGAGCGGTCCCTCCACGAGAACGTGGCCGCTAAGACGCATCCAAACGCCGGCGGCGAAGCCCTCCTTTGGCATCTCGACCGTGGTGCCGTCGAGGTACAGGACCGCCGTGACCGGAAGTCCCTCGCTCCATTCCACGCGCCCCTCCAGCTTGAGTCCGTGATCTCGATCCGACACGACCTGAACGTCCGCACCATCGGGGTGGAAACGAACGTCGCCCTCGACCCTTCCGAGCCGGAAACCCTCGACCGAGACCTCCGGCCCCGTGAACTCGAGATCCCCGAGGAGTCCCTCGGGTGTATAGCGAAGCGTCCCTGAAACCAGCGCCTCCCCGGTGGCGTCGATGCCTCGACTCGTGAACAGACCGAGCCGCGACAGGTCGGCGTGCCCCTCCGCGATCTGACCGTCGAGCACGCCCTCGGACAGATCGAGCAGGATCTCTCCGCGTCCACCGAATCCGGACCCGGTCAGGTTGATGTCATGGAGATCCATGACGTTCCGGTGAACCGAGAAGAGGGCCTCCAGGTCACCCACCGGCTCGTCCAGGACGCTGACCTCTCGAACCGCTACCTCCCCTGAGCCTTCGAGGCCCTGCGCTCCCTGCTCGAGGGTCACGCTCCCATCCACCCTTCCCTCGATGGCGAGCGGCACGTCGAGCAGGGCGAACAGCGGCGCAAGGGCCACGTCCCTCAGCTGGCCATCGAGCCGCAGGATCGTCCTCTCCTCGGCATCGAACCGTCCGGCAAGGCTCGTGCGACCGTCCGGTCCTTCGACCTCCGCACGCCGAAGGCCGATCTCCCGTCCCCGGTAGGCGAGGTCCACCTCGCCACGGTCGAATCCCCATTCTCCCCAGGCGCCGTCGGTGAGCTCCACGAGAAGCTCGACATCGGGCTCACCCCCGATGCCGATCCTTGCCCAGACGTCGCCGTTTCCCCGTACCGGGTGCTCGAGCGCGGCGGGCACCTTCATGCCCGCTCCCTCCAGCAACGCCACCAGCTCCACCTGGCTGAGGCGGGCCGCCGAGGTCGTCCCATCAATGACGACCTCACCCGTCACCGGCCGCGCATCCAGAGAAAGGCCGATCGACATCTCGGCACGGGCCCCCGCCGCGTATAGATCGGCTCCCTGGATCTCCAGCCGTCCGTCGATGATCTCGAAGTCGGCACGCACGTCCGTGGGGAGGCGGTCGTCGTCTGTCGCCGCCAGGCCGTCCACCCGGCCCGAGCCGTTCCAGGTCGACGGCCGACGCGGTTCGCCCTCAAAAAGCACCTCCACCTCCGCGAGACTGGCGACCGCGAAAGGGGCTCGGATGAGAGCCAGAAGCTGCCCGAGGTCGATCCCGTCGCCTCGGAGCTCGGTGGCCACCCGTGGCGTCGCCCCGAGAATCCAGCGGGCGCTGCCGGTCACGTCGCCGCCGAAGGCCGATGCCTGCAATCCATCGACGGCGAGCTCCCCGGGACGGTAGTCGAGTCGTGCCGTCAACGAGGCGAAGGTGAGAGGGCCGATTCTGCCACCCTCGGACCCGATCGTCCCTCCGGCGCGAAACACTCCGTCGACGACGTCGATGAAGAGATCGCCCTCGAGGCTACCGTCCAGGCTCGGTAGCTCGAGCGGGAGCCAGGGCCGTAGCGCTCGCGCCTCTGCGCTGACGTGTCCCCGCAGCGCCACCGGCCATCCTTCTGCGAACAGCAGATGGCCGGTGAGATTCTCCGCCCGCAGTCCCGGGGCCGCGGCTTCGAGATCCACCAGCTCGAGCCGGGTTCCCCGGAATCGGAACGAGCTCACAAGAGAGATCTCGTAGGCCTCTCCGAAACGTGGGTACTCGATCTCCAGATCCAGTGCCGCACGACCGACCATCGCTCTCCGAAAAAGACTCCAGTCGACTGCCAGCTCCAGATTCCTCGCTTCGAGATCGAGGGGAACCTCGGCGTCGGCATAGCCGACGGCACCCCCTCGAACCTCGAGGTGGTCGATTCGCCAGTCGAGAAGCCGTCCGCCCGTGCGGTCGATCTGCGGAGTCCCCTCCACATACGCCCGATCGACGTGCACACGGGGAGCGTCGAGAACGACATCGGCCAGGTGCAGCCGACCTGCGGGCAGCGCGGCCAGTCCTCGCCACGCCAGGCGAATTCGGCCGTGCTCGATCCGCCCCTCGAGCCCCGCGGGCCTGTCGCCGGTGCGCTCCACACGGAGATCGTCGAAGGCGACCTCGAGGCGCAGCGGAACGACGTGCAGCGTGCCGAAGGAGACCCTTCCACCCAGAGTCTGTGAGAGGGTCGTCTCGAGGTAGGCCCGAACCCAGCCGTCGAGCCTCGACCGAACCATCGCCGCCGATACCGCGACGACCACCGCCACCAGCGCGAGCGCGAGCAGCAGAACCCAGCGTCGGATCCACCGCGAGCGTGGCCTACGAGCGCGGGGCTCAGCCACCTCGGACCGCCGACTCTAGATGCGGACGGAGCGCCATCGCTAGGATTGTAGGTGCACCCCGACCTTCCCGCCGGGCAGCGGTCTCCGGAACGTCTCTTCGGGTGTCGAAACCGGCGGGTGAGCGGGAACGCTCAGCGGTCAGTCGGTGTCCTCGTCGGCCGCCAGATCGTCGTCGGAGTCTTCGCTCTCGCCGTCAGGGACCGGGGCCGCGCCGTCCGTTCCCTCCTCCGCAGCCGCGCCCTCGTCGTCGTCCTCCGAGGCCGCCAGATCGGGGAGCCTCCCCTGCTCTTCCAGCTCCTGGCAGGGCACGCAGTAGCGAGCCCACGGGGCGACCTCCAGCCGCTTGGGATTGATCGCTTGCTGGCAATGCTGACAGTGACCGAACTCGTTGCGCCCGAGCCGCTCGAGGGCCTCGTCCACGAGGTAGAGCCGCTTGCGATCCATCTCCGAAAGCGACAGCAGAAACTCCCGCGCGTAGGAGTGCACCGCGTAGTCGATGTAGTCTTCGGTGCCGTCGTCGAGATCGCTACGACTGTCGCCCTTGGAGGCCTGATAGGCCGCCGTGAGGCTTCGCTGTTTCTCGACCAGGATCTCGCGATAGTGCTCCACCTGCCTCGGCCCCAGGCGAACGCGCCGCGGCTTCTTGGCCTTGGGGGCGCGGGAGGCTGCCGGTTTCTTGCGCCGCTTGGGAGCGACCGCTGCCTTTGCAGGGGCTTTCTTCTTCCGCGTCGCGGGCGCCTCCTTTGCAGGGGCTTTCTTCTTCGCGGTGGTGCGCTGCGCGGCCGCCTTCGTAGTGCTGGCCGAGGCCTTCGAAGTGGCCTTTTTCGCCTTCGCCTTCGCCTTCGCCTTGGGCTTGGCCGCTACCTTGGTTTTTCTGGCCTTGGGACTCATCAGACCCTCCAGGCCTAGCACACTGCTCGGCCGCCGGGCGCGCCCCGTCGGCCCCAAAAAGCGCGTCAATATAGCCTTGGTTCCCCGGAGCGTCAAGCGCTCCGGGGAGATCCCCATCGCCCGGGTCAGGCGGTCCCCGATCCCGCCTCGCCTTCCTCGGCAAGCCGGGCATGCGCCGCCGCCAAGCGGGCCACCGGCACGCGGTAGGGCGAGCACGAGACGTAATCCAGCCCACAGCCGTGGAAGAACACGACGGACTGCGGGTCCCCTCCGTGCTCACCGCAGATCCCGATCTTCAGCCCCTTCCGTCCCTTTCGGCCCTCTTTGACAGCCAGTTTGACCAGTCGTCCGACGCCTTCCTGATCGACGGTCTGGAACGGGTCCGCCGGCAGGATCCGCTCCTCGAGGTAGGCGGGCAGGAACTTCCCGATATCATCCCGGCTGTAGCCGTAGGTCATCTGCGTCAAGTCGTTGGTCCCGAACGAGAAGAACTCCGCCTCTCCTGCGATCGATTCCGCAACCAGACAGGCTCTCGGGATCTCGATCATCGTTCCGACCATGTATTTCAAGCGTGTCTTCGCCCGCTTTTCGACGTCGCCGGCCACCTCCCGGACGCGCGCGGCGAGGTCGCGAATCTCCCGAATCGTCCCCACCAGCGGAATCATGATCTCGGGGTGCACCCGGATCTTCTTCTTGCGGCAGGCGATGGCGGCCTCGAGAATCGCGCGGACCTGCATGTCGTAGATCTCGGGAAAGGTGATCCCGAGACGGCAGCCGCGGTGGCCGAGCATCGGATTTGCCTCGTGGAGTTGCGCGGCCTTTTCTTCCAGCACCTTGACCGCCACCCCCATCCCCTTGGCCACCTTCTTGAACTGTGCGGAGGTCGTCGGCAGGAACTCGTGCAACGGCGGGTCCAGCAATCGGATCGTCACCGGAAGCCCGTCCATGGCCTTGAAGATCCCGACGAAATCCTTGCGCTGCATCGGGAGAAGCTTGGCGAGCGCGGCGCTGCGCTGCTTGGGCTCGTCGGCCAGAATCAGATGCCGAACGACCGCGATCCGCTCCTCGGCGAAGAACATGTGCTCGGTCCTGCACAGGCCGATCCCCTCGGCTCCGAAGGCCCGCGCCACCGCCGCGTCGCGCGGGGTGTCCGCGTTCGTGCGGATCTTGAGGCGCCGCAGCCCGTCCGCCCATTTCATGAGCGTGGAGTACTGCTTGAACAGCGGGGACCGTTCCGGTTTCAAGGTACGGTCCACGAGGACTCGCTGGATCTCGGAGGGGTGAGGATCCATCTCGCCGGAGAAGACCTCGCCGGTGGTCCCGTCGATCGAGATCCAGTCTTCGGAGCCGAGATCCCGACCGCCGGCCCGCACCTTGCGACCGGCCTCATCCACGCGCAGCGCATCGGCGCCGACCACGCAGGGCTTTCCCATCCCTCGCGCGACCACAGCGGCGTGCGAGGTCATGCCGCCACGACTGGTCACGACTCCCGCGGCCGCCACCATACCCGCGAGGTCCTCCGGACTCGTTTCGGTCCGGACGAGGATGACGCGCTTTCCGCTGCGGGCCATTCGAACGGCCTCCTGGGCCGTGGTCGCGATGACACCCGACGCCGCGCCCGGTCCCGCCGGAAGCCCGCGTGCCATCAACCGGCCGCCCCGCCGGGCGCGCTCGATCTCGGCTGGGTCGAACACCGGCGCCAGCAGGTGGGTCAGCATGTCGGGCTCCACCCGTTGAACCACGGCCTTGCGATCGATGAGCTTCTTGCGATGAAGGTCGAAAGCAATGCGTAGCGCTGCGATTCCGGTCCTCTTCCCGGTCCGTGTCTGGAGCATGTAAAGCGTGCCACGCTCGATGGTGAACTCGATGTCCTGCATGTCCCGGTAGTGCGACTCGAGCCGATTCCGGATCTTCATGAGCTGACGGTAGGACTCCGGCATCAACTCCTCGAGGGAGTCCCCGTCGCCCTCGCCCTGCGCGCGGGAGATCGGTCGGGGCGTACGGATGCCGGCGACGACGTCTTCTCCCTGGGCGTTGGCGAGATACTCGCCGTAGAACAGGTCCTCGCCGGTGGCCGGATTGCGCGTGAACGCCACGCCGGTGGCACAGTCGTCACCGAGGTTCCCGAAGACCATGCACTGGACGTTGACGGCCGTGCCGAGGTTGTCCGCGATTCCGTACTGCCGGCGATAGAGACGAGCGCGGGGATTGTCCCAGCTCTCGAAGACCGCTCCGACGGCACCCCACAATTGCGCGCGGGGGTCCTGCGGAAAGGCACGTCCCGTGGCCCGCCGGACCTTGTCCTTGAAGCGCATCACCAGCCGTTCGAGATCCCCGGCGGTCAACTCGGTGTCCTGCTCAACCTTCCGTCGCTTCTTGGCAGCCGAGAGCAGCGCCTCGAATTCGTGCTTCTTCACCCCGAGGACCACATCGGCGTACATCTGGATGAAGCGCCGGTACGAGTCGAACGCGAACCGCCGATCGCCACTGGTCTTCGCAAGGCCCTCGACACTGCGGTCGTTGAGGCCGAGGTTCAGGATCGTGTCCATCATTCCCGGCATGGAGAACTTCGCCCCGGAGCGGACCGACACCAGCAACGGGTCACCGAGATCCCCGAACTTCTTGCCGCGGATCTTCTCCAGGCGTTTCACGGCGCGCTCCACCAGGCCGTCGAGCTTCGGAGGCATGCGGTGTCCGAGCTCGAAGTAGCGGTTGCAGGCGCCTGTCGAGATGGTGAACCCGGCGGGCACCGGGATGCCGAGGTTCGTCATTTCCGCGAGGTTCGCTCCCTTGCCGCCGAGAAGATCCTTCATCCGGGTGTTGCCGTCCGCCTTACCTTCGCCAAAGAAATAAACGAGCTTGTCCACTACTCTCTCCTGTCGGCCTGACCGGCCAACTCTCTGATGTCGAAAATACGGGTCAGAACTTCACGCAGCCCGGCGAGAAGCTCGAGCCGATAGCGTGTTGCCTTCGGTTCGTCGGAATCCAGAACGAGAACCTCCGTGAAGAACCGTTCGACGGGTTCCACCAGATCGGCAAGGAGGTTCACGACCTGCTTGTACTCCTTTCTCTCGGCGTGCCGGTCTATCTCCCGGCCCGTCCGCTCTGTCATCTCCATCAAGCTTACCGCTGCCTCGGCCTGCTCCACGTAATCGGCGAGATCCGGGTTCTGTTCTAGAACGGACCGCGCCACGTCACTATCCTTCGAGAGGATGTTGTCGACCCTTTTCGTCAAGTCGGCGAGGTGTTCGAAGTCCGGTCGGGCACGCACCGTCCGGATCGCATCGAGGCGGACGGCGATGTCGTGCAACGGCCAGGTCAGGTACTCGTACTCGCTGACCCCTGGCCGCAGGACCGCCTGGACCTCGTTGGATGTCGAGCCGCGTTCCCGCAGCAGGTTCTCGAGCATGCGCTGCATGGCCACCGTGAAATCCCGACCTCGAGTCCCGACCAGCTCGAAAAGGTCCTGGAGACAGACCGGCCACTGGCTTTCGATCAGGATTCGAAAGACACCGCTCGCCGCACGCCTCAGGCCGAGAGGATCGCGCGAACCCCTGGGCTTCTCTCCGATCCGGATCAGCTCGGCCAGACTGTCGAGCTTGTCGACCACCGAGACGACGCGACCCACCACCCCCGCCGGCAGCCGGTCCTCGGAGCCCGCAGGCCGGTAGTGATCGTAGACGGCCGTCGCGATCTCGTCGGACTCCCCCTCGGCACGGAGCATGAGCCCTCCGACCTGGCCCTGGAGCTCTGGAAACTCCCCTACCGTGCTCGTCACCAGGTCGTTCTTGGCCAGGCGCGACGCGATCCGACACCACGCCGTCTCTTCGTCGCCCAGGGAGAGATGGCCCGAGAGGGCGTTCGCGAGCTGCTCCATCCTCCGGGCCTTGTCGGCGTAGCTTCCGACCCGGGCATGAAATACGACGTCTTCCAGTCTCTGCGAGCGATCCGCCAACGGTACGCGGCGGTCGTCGTTCCAGAAGAACCTAGCGTCCTCGAGGCGACCTCCGACGACCCACTCGTTGCCTCTCCGGACGTGCCCGCCGGGATCCCGATCGGTGTTCGCCACGCCGAGGAAGGCGGGTAGAAGCTCGCCGTCCGCGGTTTGAATCGTGAAACACTTTTGATGGTGTCGCAGCGTCGTTGCGAGCAGCTCGCGGGGAAGATCCAGAAACGCGGGATCGAGAGCACCCGTCACGACCCCCGGCCACTCCACCAGGTCGGAGACCTCGTCGAGAAGTGCGGTGTCCTCCACCAGGGTGCCTTGCTTCCGTTCGGCGGATTCCAGCAGGGCCTGTAGCACACGTTCGCGTCGGAGCGCCGGATCGACGATGACCGACGCGCCCTCCAGCGTCTCGATATACGCATCCGGATGCCCGATGTCGACGGGCCCTTGGCTGAAGAAGCGATGGCCCCACGACCGCGCCTCCGCCCGGATACCGAACAGCTCGAGCGGCAGCACGGTTGTGCCGTGAAGCGCGAGGATCCAGTGCACGGGACGGACCCAACGGTAGCGACCCTCGCCCCACCGCATCGATTTCGGGAAAGACATGGCCGCGACCTGGGACGGCAAATCGTCCGCGAGAACTTGCCCCACCGACTTCCCCTCGACGTGACGCTCGAACCCTGCGTAGACACCCTTGGCCGTTTCGACCCGTTGCAGGCTCGTGGCATCGATACCTTGCTTTCGCGCGAAACCGCTGGCCGCCTTGGTGGGCTCGCCGTCGGCGGAGAAGGCGATCGTGGCGGGCGGACCCAGCACGACCTCGTCCCGATCCTCCTGTTGCCCGACAACGTCCTCGACCCGCACGGCCAGGCGCCGCGAACCCCCCCACGACCGCCTCGCTCCGTGCGCGAGCCCGGCACGCTCCAGGCAAGCCGCCACGATCTCGGCCAGGTCCCGGGTGGCGCGAGGGATCATCCTCGCCGGGATTTCTTCGCAGCCGATCTCGATGAGTAACGGCGCCGTTCTACTCACTTCGAGGCTCCCCGACTCGCAACCATTCGGTCCAGCAACGGGAACCCCATCGCCTTCCGGCTCTCCATCCAGGCCTCGGCGCAGCGGCACGACAGCGATCGGATCCGCTGGATGTAGGCCGCGCGCTCGGTGACGCTGAAGGCGCCGCGGGCGTCGAGCACGTTGAACAGGTGTGAGCATTTCAGCGTGGCCTCGTGGGCGGGGATGGCGAGCGGAAGTGCCCGCGGCTCGCCGTCGACGAGGCCCGTGCGATCCAGAAGCCGGCTCGCCTCTCCTTCCCACTGCTCGAACTGGCCCTGGAGTTGCCCGACGTCGGCTTCCTCGAACGCATAGGTCGATTGCTCGACCTCGTCGGCGTGACGGACGTCGCCGTAGGTCAGCGCATCGTTCCACGGGATGTCGAAGATGTTCTTGATGTCGTTGATGAACATGCAGATTCGTTCGATGCCGTAGGTCAGCTCGACGGAGATCGGTGACAGCTCGAACCCGCCTGCCTGCTGGAAGTAGGTGAACTGCGAGATCTCCATCCCGTCCATCACCACCTGCCAGCCCACCCCCGCGGCGCCAAGGGTCGGGGCCTCCCAGTTGTCTTCTTCGAAACGTACGTCGTGCTCGAGGGGGTCGATGCCGAACGCGCGGAGCGATCCCAGGTAGAGTTCCTGGATCTCCAGCGGGGCCGGCTTGAGGATGACCTGGAACTGGTAGTGCTTGTAGACACGCATCGGGTTCTCGCCGTAGCGTCCGTCCACGGGTCGTCTCGACGGCTGGCAGTAGGCAACTCTCCAGGGCTCGGGACCGAGCACCCGGAAGAAGGTGTCCGGGTGCATGGTGCCCGCGCCGATCTCGAGGTCGTAGGGCTGTTGCAGGACGCAGCCGCGCTCCGCCCAGTAGTGCTGAATGCCGAGGAGCAGTTCCTGGAAATTCACGACTCGCGGCTCCCTGAGGCTGCCCCGGGCTCCACGAGCCCCAGATGTCTGTAGGCACGGAAGGATCGCTCGACAAACGCTTCCAGCGTCCCTCTCAAGAGTGCCTCGAGGGCGCCTCCACGACGGGCGACGCCCCGCGGTGGTTCCATGGACTCCGGCGGTTTCGACGCGGCCGCAGCCAGGAATTCGGCTTCGGCCGCGCCGAGGGCCTTGCATCCCTCTCCACTTTCGCGCGCGCAATCCCGGCACAGGATGCCGCGACGGACGCTGACGACCTTTCGATCGCCGGGGCCGGAGAAGCCTCTTCCGCACCCGCCGCAAGATTCCAGGTCCGGAAGCACTCCGTGGAGGCGAATCGTCCAGTACTCGAAATACCGGATGGCGATCCAGGGATCGAGCCCGCCCTCGAGTGCCGTGAGAACGGCGCCGAGCAGCCGGAATCCCTTGGGATCGGGCTGCGCCTCGCGCACCACGTGGCCCGCAACCTCCGCCAGCACCGCACAGACCGCCTGGAGTCCGGGATCCGCCTGCAGATTGGCGTGCGAGCGAATCAGGTCGAGCGCCTCGATGCGATGCAGATCGCGACCCGAGCGCTCGGTCCAGCGCGCCTGAACCTCGGTCAAGGGTTCCAGGGAGCCGCCGAATCGACGCCGGCTCTTGCGCGCGGATCGCGCGACGCCCCGCACGCTTCCGCGGTTCTCGGTGAGGAGCGTGACGATCAGATCCGCCTCCCCGAGCTCATGGGTTTTCAGCACGTAGGCACGATCCGCACACTGCGCCACGTCATGCTCCCGGCGCTGAACTCGACGAAGATCCGCGAGACGCGATTGGGCGCAGCATCATAGCAGATGCGGAAGCGCCATTCCGGGGGCTTGCTAGTCCAAACCGAGCTGTCTCAGGATCCGCTCGTCATCGCGCCAACCCGGCCGCACCTTGACCCACAGAGTCAGAAAAACTCGGGTTCCCAGCAGTCGCTCGAGGTCGGCGCGAGCCTCGACTCCGACCTGCTTGAGGAGTCCACCGCCTCGTCCGATGACGATCGCCTTCTGGGACTCCCGCTCCACCAGGATGGTGGCGTCGATCTCGATCACGCCGTCCTCGCGATCCAGCCAACGCTCTACCTCGACGGCGACGGCATGCGGGACCTCCTGCCGCGTTTTTTGAAGGAGCTTCTCGCGTACCCACTCGGCAGCCAGGGCTCGCTCCGGCTGATCGGTGTAGGTCTCCTCGGGAAAGAGAGGCTCAGCTTCCGGCAGGTGCGCGACGACTCGATCCAGAAGCTCATCACAGCCATTGCCCGTGAGTGCGGAGATCGGAATCGCCTCGCTCATCCCCCACTTCCCGACGAGGGTCTCGAGCATCGGCAACAAGCGACTCTTCGACCGAACGAGGTCGATCTTGTTGAGCACCGCAAGAGCGGGTTTACCCGCTCGTTTCACGACTTCGGCGGCCTGTTCGTCCCCGTCCCCGAGGCCGCGGGCAGCGTCCACCACCAGCAAGGAGAGGTCGACCGCCCGGAGACTGTCGACGGCCAGGCGCACCATGTTGCGATTCATGCGATGACGCGGGCGATGCAAGCCGGGACTGTCCACGAAGATGACCTGGCCCCGTCCCGGGACGTTGCGAACCCCCTGGATGCGGTTGCGCGTGGTCTGCGGAACCTCTGCGACGGCCGCGACCTTCTCGCCGACGATTCGGTTCAACAGCGTCGACTTGCCGACATTGGTCCAGCCCACCAGGGCGGCGAAACCAGCTCGGCTCGGGGAGGAGCTCACGCTGACGATTCCATCGTCCGATCCCTGCGTTCCGGGAGGCGCCTGATTCGCACCCGGTAGACGCGTCGTGGGTCCGCCTTGACGATCTCGATCCCGAGGCCGCGGATCTCGAGGGCCTCGCCCTCCTCGGGAACCCTGCCCAACGTCGAGACCACGAGGCCACCCACCGTGTCGAACTCGCGCTGGCCTTCGAATGCGGAATCGAGGAACGGGTTCAACTGCTCGACGCGCGCTGAGCCGCTGACGAGCCAAGATCCGTCCGGCTGCTCGAGCACGAGGACTTCCTCGAGGTCGTGCTCGTCGCGAATGTCCCCGACGATTTCCTCGAGGACGTCCTCGAGAGTGACCAGCCCGGCGATGCCCCCGTACTCGTCCACTGCCAACGCGATATGCGTGCGGGTGCGCATCTCCGAAAGCAGATCGGCCACCGCGAGGATCTCCGGCACGAAAAAAGCCGGCCGCAGGTAACTGGTGATGGAGTCCGAGTCCCTGCCCTCGTCCCATGCTCGCACGAGATCGCGCACGTGAAGAATCCCGACGACCTCGTCGATGGTCTCGCGATACACGGGAAGCCGCGTGTGGTTCGAGCGCCGCAGCAGCCGCACGGCCTCGCGAACGGGAATTTCGGCCGGCAGCGCGAGGATATCCGTCCTGGGGGTCATGATCTCACGCACCAGGGTATCGCCGAGATCGACGATGCCGCGCACCATTCGCCCCTCGGAGGCTTCGAGAATACCCTCCATTTCGGCGACCTCGATGAACGCCTCGGCCTCGGCTTCCTGGTCGTCGATGCCCTCGGGCTCGCCGTTCGAGACATCGCGCCGGACGCGTTCCGATAATCGCGCCAGCGGTGACAACAGTGGAGACGTCATCCCGTGGATCAGGCGGACCATCGGCCCCCCCAGCCAGAGGGCGGCGCGGGGATGACGAAGGCCCACCAGGCGAGCTGCGACCAGCTCGACAAGAAGGACTCCCAGAAGGGTCCCGGCGGCCGCGCCCACCAGCGCCGGGCGCGGACCGTCGCCGAGCGCGACCGCGGTCCCCGCGAGGACGCAGGCGGCAACAAGACTGAGCTGTCGCGCCAGGACGGTCGCGATACGGTACGACGAGGACGGCGATGCCAACCCTTCTGCAAAGCCCAGCCTCCCATCGGACTCGACGCTCAGCCGATGAAGCGTCACGCGGCTGAGCCCGCCGACCGCCACCAGCACCGAGGAGAGGACCAGATCGGCGACGAGAAACAACACCGCCCCGCCGGCCGCGATCCATGCCAGTGCCGAGATCGTGGAACCGCTCATGTCAGCGCGCGAAGGAGCTTCCGCTGGGTCCGCAACATCACCCCGCGGTCGTTCTCGTGATCGTATCCGAGCAAGTGGAGGTAGCCATGCACGAGGAGGACTCTGAGCTCTCGCGAAAGACTGTGCCCTGCGCCGCGCGCCTGCTCGGCCGCACGAGGCACGGAGATCACGATGTCTCCCAGATGACAGCCGCCCTCGGGCAGCGATGTTTCCTCACCGGGGAACGCCAGGACGTCGGTCGTGCGGTCGGTGCCTCGGAACTCCCGATTGTATTGCCGCATGCGGTCGTCGGAGACGAGGCACACCGCCACTTGGTCGGCCCGCGGCGGTGGCATGCGCTTGGCCACAGCCGTGACAAAGGCAGCCAGTGCCCGAGGATGAACCCGACGTGCTCGTTGACGATTGAGAATGGTCACCTCCACGGATCTCGTCCCCCGCTCGCCGGCACGAGAGCCCGGAGGGAATCGGCGCCAAGAGTCCACGACGGACTCTCGATGGGTGTTCGATCAGGACGGACGATCGGATCCTCCTTTCCCCGCAATGACCCGGGGCCCGCTTCGAGCTTCTCCTGGTGGGAAGTGGGTCGCCTTGTCGGTAGCATCCTTCCTGGCCACACCCTTCTCACCCTTCGGCCGTTTGAAGTCGAATCCCGGGTAGTCGACCCGCTGATGATGGAAGCTCACCAGGGTGCGCAATAACGCCTCCTTGATCCGGTTCAAATCGGCAAATGTCAGATCGCATTCGTCGAGCTGGCCGTCGAGCACGATGGCATTGGTGATCTTCTCGATCACCTCGCGCAAGCGCTGCGGCGTCGGAGGATCCAGGGTTCGCGCGGCCGCCTCGACCCCGTCCGCCACCATGAAGATCGCCGCCTCCTTGGTCTGGGGTTTGGGGCCGGTGTATCGGAAGTCGTCTTCCTTGACGGGACCCAGGGCCGGATCCACCGTGTTCTTCGCCCGCTCGTAGAAGAACGACATCAGTCGCGTGCCGTGGTGCTGAGGAATGATGTCGACGATCTGGGGTGGAAGCCCCGCCTCGCGCGCAAGCTGGATCCCGTCCTTGACGTGCGACGAGATGATGAGGGCCGACATCGACGGTGCAAGACGGTCGTGGGGATTGACCCCGCGCATGTTCTCGACGTAGTACTCGGGCTTCTTGATCTTGCCGATGTCGTGGTAGAAGGCCGCGACCCTGCACAGCAGCGAGTTGGCGCGGATCGATTTCGCGGCCTCCTCGGCCAACGTCGCGACCACCAGAGAGTGGTTGTAGGACCCCGGAGCCCGCACCGCGAGCTGAGACAGCAACGGACTGTTGACGTTCGAAAGCTCCAGGAGACGAATATCCGTCAGGACGTTGAACATCGCCTCGAACATCGGCAAGGCGAACGAAACCAGTAGACCCACTCCGATCGCGCCACCGAGAAAGGCCAGGCCCGATGCGAACAACGTCCGTCCGAGAGGCTCGAGGGTTCCTTGCAGGACCTCGATCGCCAGTGCCGTGATCGCGCCTGCCCCCCCGACCACCAGCCCCGCCCGCAGGAGGGCCGCCCGCTCCCGGTAGGTGGAGATCGCATAGATCCCGGCCCACTGCACGACGAGGGCCCACACCGCGTGGTAGAAGTCCCACCCGGTGAGCGCGCCGAACAGGACCGCAGCGAACGTCGAATAGACCATCGCGATACGCCCGTTCGAGAGCAAGGCGATAAGAATCGACCCTGCGCCCACGGGGATCAGATAGGTGTAGAGATGGACCTGATTGAACGGGAAGGCCAGATTGTCCACGAGACGCTGCATGAACCACAGCAAGCCCAGGCCCAGCAGTAGCGTCGAGAGCATGACCAGGATCAGGAGCGGGTGGAGGTGCTCGACCTTCTTGAAGTGGCGCTGGTGATACCGCGTGTAGCGATAGAGGAAAAACGCCAGGAAGAGAACCAGGATGGCCAGTCCGAGAACGACCACCAGGCCGAGTCTGCCGGGCGAAGCCAGCCGCGCCGCCTCGAGCCGCGCCAGATTCTCGGCGGTGACGCGCTCCCCCTCCTTGATCAGCACCGTTCCGCTGGGAATCCTCACGATGACGGGCGAGACCGCCGCGGCGGCCGCCTCGCGACGGGACTGGGTGATCGCCGGATCGAAAGCGACGTTGGCGTCCACGAAAACCGCCGCCAGATCGGCGAGCGCCCGGCGCTCGCTGTCGCGAAGCGTCAGACCCTCTCGAACCGCGATTCGCGCGCGCTCCCGAGCTTCCGTCAAGTCGAGGATCGTCTCGTAATCGCTCAGCCGCTCCTCTCGCTGACCGGGAATGTGGATCAGGACAACCGCGCTCGCCCGTTCGAGCAGAGCCTTGTTTCCCGCGATCCACTGCCCCATGACCTCCATGAGCGCCGTCGTGATCGCGCTCTCGAGGTCGGGCGAAAAGCGGTAATCGAGAAGGACCCCGAGCGCGGGCTCGATCACGCGCCCCTGGAGCATCGTCCGTGCTCCGTCGGTCGAATCGTCCGGCGATTCGAGAGAGGCGATCTCGAGAGCCTCTCGCCCCTCCTGGAAGAGGGATGCCAGCTCGCGTGCGACGCGGCGCTCGCGCTCCTGATCGTGAACGTAAACCTCGGCCACTCGATCCCTGGCCTGCTGCCGCCGAGGCTCGGTCAGCGCGTGGTCGACGATCTCGATGTCGGTTTGGGCCACGACGTCGTTCGTCGCCACTTCGCCCACCTGGAACGTCCCGTACGACACGCCGCACCGTTGGCTGGCGAGCACGGCCAGTGCCACAACGGCGAAGGCCGCGCTCCAAGCGACGTCCGCGCCCAGGACACGATCGGTCGCAGTGCGAATCGCCGCGCGTACCCGCGACGGGAAGCTCAGCTTGCGACTGGTCGCCGACCGTACCTTGGGGGCGGATCCCGAGTCGCCTGGGGGCGTTCGCTCGCTCATCGGACGCGCCCTCGTTCCTCGCTGGCAACATCCGCGGCCCGTCCACTCTCGCCATGGGAGGCCGCCTTCCGTTCCGCCGCGTGTCGCTCGTAGGCCACGATGATCCTCTGGACCAGCGGGTGACGCACGACGTCGGTGTCGTCGAAGTGCACGACCTCGATCCCGGGGATGGAGTCGACCACGTCTTCCGCCTCGACGAGGCCCGATATCTTCTGCGCCGGAAGGTCGATCTGGGTCACGTCTCCTGTGACGACGGCCTTGGAATCGAATCCGATCCTGGTGAGGAACATCTTCATCTGCTCGGTGGTCGTGTTCTGAGCCTCGTCGAGAATCACGAACGAGTCGTTGAGTGTTCTTCCCCGCATGAACGCCAGCGGCGCGATCTCGATGATGCCGCGCTCGATCATCCGCTCCGCGCGGTCGGGCTCCAGCATGTCGTAGAGCGCATCGTAGAGCGGACGCAGATACGGATCGACCTTGGCCGCCAGATCGCCGGGCAGAAAACCGAGCCGCTCCCCGGCCTCGACCGCCGGCCGCGCGAGCAGGATCCGGCGGACCCGCTTCTCGTTGAGGAACGAGATCGCCATGGCAACCGCCAGGTAGGTCTTTCCCGTTCCCGCCGGGCCAACGCCGAATACCAGGTCGTTATTGCGTATCGCCTCGATGTAGCGCCGCTGGTTCGCGGACTTCGGGACCACGGCCTTCTTGCTCGAAGGCTTGATCTTGGCATCGACGAAGTGGTCGGTGAGCCGCGTTTCGGGATCACGCTCGACCAGCCCGATGGCGGTCTTGAGATCCTCGCGGCCGAGAACGACGCCGCGCCCGTGAAGATCGGCAAGCTGCCGGAGCAGGGCGGCCACCCGCTCTTCGCGCTCCTGCCCGCCGTCCCCGGTTCCTCCGACGACCACGTCGGCCCCGCGGGCCGTGATCCGGACCCCGAACCTGGCCTCGATAAGACGCAGGGCCTCGTCGAAGTGACCGGCCACGGCCTCCAGGGCCTTGCCGTCGAGATTGAGCGTCTTCATCATCCGGGCGCGGCCCCGAGGGTGGCCCGGTCGGGATGGGCCCTCCGCCCCGACCGTGATCGGGGTCATCCCCGACAGGACCGCGCCGCTGTGAGTTCTCCTACAGGTCCTCGCCTTGGGCCGCCTTGCCCCACATCTTGCGGAGCTTGTCCATCATCTCACCGTCGGACATCTCACGGGGAATGGTGAGGTTCTGGTTCGGGAAAATCAAGTCGGGGTCGTTGATCTGGCCACGGTTGGCGTCGTAGATCAAAGGCCAGAACTTGGAAGCCTCGTAGATCTTCGACATCCCCGCGATTCCCCAGAGGTGGTCGCCGCGCTGAACGACGTAGTTCGGCGGGTGGGCCTTGAGCCAGGCTTCCTGCTCGGCCTTGCGGCGGGCTTCCTCTTCGGCACGTGCTCTGGCCGCGGCGGCGGCGGCCGCCTCTTCGTCGAGTCGCTTCTTTTCCGCGATGGCGGCGTTGCGCGCCCGTCGCAGCGAGTCCTCGGCGGCCTTGGCCTGGGCCGCGGCCTCCCGCCACTTGCAAGCGTCGCCCGCGTTCTTCTTGGCAGCCTCCAGCTTCGCCTTGCCCTCGGCGTAGTACGAGCCACCGTACTGGGAGGCTTGGGCCGCATCCGCTTCCTTCATCGCGGCGTCGGCGGCGCCGAGCGCTTCTTTCGCTTCGCGCTGTGCCTGCTCGCGGGTTTGACCGGTCACGGTGGTCAGGTTCGCCACCTCGGGAGACGTGGCCTCGGCCTTGTTCAGGGCCTTCTTCCACTTCTTGTCGTCCTTGAGAGTGTTCGCCTCGTCGACGTCCTTGCCGACCTTCGCCAGATCGTCGGGAGCGTAGACCGACGCGCATCCGTCCTTCGCCATCCCGAAGGCCTTGTTCAGATCCTCGACCGCCTGAATCGACTTCTTCTTTGAGCACCCGGTGACGAGCACCGCGACGCAAACCACCAGCAGCAACAGCACCCAACCACGGCCTCGAAGCGCATTCATCGTATTCTCCTCCCTTTCGGTCAAACTCGTACAGCCTGACGCTAGCACAGGCCCGTCAGACCGGTCAACGCGAGGCGCCGAAAATCAACGGACCCACTCGCCTTCAATCCTCGGAACTCGGTTCGTCCACGACCTCGAGGTGCGCTTCCCGAAGTTGGGCTTCATCCACCCGCGCCGGGGCCCCGGTCATCAGGCAGGCGGCCCGCGTGGTCTTGGGGAACGCAATGACGTCCCGGATCGACTCCGATCCCGTCAGCATCGCGCAGATGCGGTCGAAACCCAGCGCGATTCCGCCGTGAGGCGGGGCTCCGGAACCGAGGGCGCCGAGCAGAAAGCCGAATTTGCTCTCCGCCTCATCGGCGCTCAGAGCCAGAGCGTCAAAGACCCTCTGCTGAACGTCCCGCCGGTGGATACGAATGCTCCCACCGCCGATCTCGACCCCGTTCAAGACCAGGTCATAGGCCTGAGCCTCGACCGCCCCCGGATCGCTCTCCAGGAGGTCCAGTTGATCCCACCGCGGTGCCGTGAAGGGGTGGTGGATCGCATCCCAGCGCTTGTCGTCTTCATTCCAACCGAAAAGCGGGAACCGCTCGACCCACAAGATCTCCCAGCGGCCCTGCGGTACGAGATCTTCCGACGCCGCGATCCGGTTTCGCAACATCCCGAGGACGCGATCGCAAACGTCGCGGCTATCCGCGACGACCAGTCCCGCGTCGCCCCGCCCCGCCCCCACGGCGGCCGCGACCGCCCGACAACGCTCTTCGCCCAGGACTTTCAGGGCCGACGACGTGACCCCTCCTTCATCGTCGACCTTGATCCAGACCAGACCCTTCGCCCCGGCTTCGCGAGCCCACTCGTTCCAGTGGTCCAGCTTCTTGCGTGACGCACCCGCCGCGCCCGGGACGGCAATCCCGCGCACTGCTCCACCCGCGGCGAGTGCCGCGTCGAAGACACGGAAGCCGGAATCCGCCGCCGCCTCCGCCGCATCGCGGAGCTCGAGACCGAATCGCAGGTCGGGGCGATCGATCCCGAAGCGGTCGATCGCTTCGGCGTAGGGCATGCGACGAAAGGGTCGCTCGACCTCGACCCCGATCTCCTGCAGCATTCCCGCGACGACCGACTCGACAACCTCGTAGATGTCTTCGGGCGTCACGAACGACATCTCGATGTCCACCTGGGTGAACTCGGGCTGACGGTCGGCCCGCAGATCCTCGTCTCGAAAGCATCGTGCGATCTGGTAGTAGCGCTCGTAGCCGGCCACCATCAGGAGCTGTTTGAAGAGCTGGGGCGACTGCGGCAGAGCGAAGAACCGCCCCGGGTGGACGCGGGACGGAACGAGGTAGTCTCGAGCTCCTTCCGGCGTCGAGCGGGTCAGGATCGGAGTCTCGATCTCCACGAATCCGTGCCCGTCGAGATTGCTCCTGGCCGCCGCCGCGAGCCGGTGTCGCAAACGAAGATTGCGTTGAAGTCGCGATCCGCGAAGATCGACGTATCGGTAAGTCAGCCGGGTTTCCTCGTTGGCCTCGACCGACTCGTCCACCTGGATCGGGACGTGCTCGGCGCGGTTGTGCAGCACGAGCTCCGACGCCCGAACCTCGACCCTTCCCGTGGGGTGGTCCGGGTTGATCGACTCTCGTGGAACGACCGTGCCGCGGAGACCGACGACGTCCTCCTGCCGGAGATGCTCGGCAACCCCGTGGGCATCGCCGTGGGTCGAGGGATCGAAGACCGCCTGCACGCGCCCGGTCCCGTCCCGCAGCTCGACGAAGATCAGGCCGCCGAGATCACGACGCCGGTGGACCCAGCCGGTCAGAACCACGTCGCGGCCCGCCTTCGCATCCTGCTCGGTGATCTCGCCGCACCCCACCGTTCGTCGCAGCAGCACGGGCGCTTCGATGGACATTCCGTTCCTCCCTATCCCGATGGCGCCGTCGCCTCAATCCGAAACCACGCCCAGACGTTCCAGCAACGTCGCCACGTCCACCGTCACCTGCTCTCCCGACGCCAGATCCTTCAGTCCGAATTGTCCGGACTCGAGCTCGTTGGCGCCGATGAACAGCGCGTACCGCGCTCCGAGGCGATCCGCGCGCTTGAGCTGTGCGCCCATGGGACGTTCACGAAGCGGCATGACCGCACGAATCCCGACCCGTCTCAGCCGTCTCACCAGATCGACCGCGCCTTCCCAGCCCTCCTTTCCGAGGGCGACCGCGACCACATCGGCGGTGCCTTTCCTGCCACGATCCGGCGGCACCACGGCCAGGAGGCGTTCCATTCCAATGGCGAAGCCGATGCCCGGAACCGAGGGTCCCCCGAGCGCCTCGACGAGCCCGTCATAGCGCCCCCCGCCGAGAATCGCGTTCTGCGCCCCGAGCCCGGAAGCCACCACCTCGAAGACGGTGCGCTGGTAGTAGTCGAGCCCTCGGACGAGACGAGGATCGACCCGGTAGGCGATTCCGAAGCGGTCGAGAATGGCGCGAACGGCGTCAAAGTGCTCGCGGCAGTCACCGCAAAGAGCGTCGAGCATCGTCGGCGCCTCGGCCAGGATCCGGCGGTCGGCCTCGACCTTGCAGTCGAGGACCCGCAAAGGGTTTTCACGGAAGCGGCGGCCGCAGTCCTCGCACAGCGAGGCCACACGCGACTCGAGCCACTTCACCAGACTCTCGCGGTAGGCGGGACGACACGCGTCGTCACCTACCGAGCCCAGAAGGAGCTCCCGATCGGTGACGCCCAGTTCGTCGAGGAAGCTCCACAACATCTCGAGGATCTCGCCGTCGGCCATCGCCTCGACGGTGCCGAGAACCTCGACCCCGATCTGGTGGAACTGCCTCTGCCGGCCTTTCTGCGGGCGCTCGTAACGGAACATCGGCCCGATGTAATAGACCCTCTCGGGGAAGCCGGCCGCGAGACCTCGATAGAGCGAGTGCTCCACGAAGGCTCGCACGACGGGAGCCGTATTCTCGGGGCGGAGACTGAAGGACTCGTCCCCCCGTTCGATCGTGTACATCTCCTTGCGGACGATGTCCGTCTCGGCCCCCACGGACCGTTCGAACAGCTCCGTCGCCTCGAGGATCGGCGTCCGGATCTCACGGAATCCGTAGCGCTCGAAGACACTCCGACAGGTTCGCTCGACGAACTGCCAGCGGTCGATCTCGTCCGGGAGGATGTCCCGGACTCCACGGGGAGCCTGGTAGCGTGGTTTCATGAAGGCCGGACTATTAGCACATAACTCTCTACATAGCAAGCGGTTGCGAGGATTGCATGGTACAATTCGGCCCCCTGGAGGATGTGCCCTGACCTCGAGATCCGCCGCGCGACGGGTGATTGCGATCGGCCTGCTGGCGACCACGGCGTGGATCGGCCACGTTGCCGCGCAGTCCCTTCCGGGCAGCCCTTCGCGCGAAACCCCCGACGCCTACCCTCCTGCCCTGCCCCCGCGTGAAGGTCCGCCCCAGCCGACGCTCATCTTTCGTCAGGTCGACGAGATCTCTCTCCCCGGACCGCTGCGAGACGAGCTCTTGCGACTCGACGACAGCACGGCCCGCCTGACCGTTAACGGCGGCTGGGCGATCATCACGCTCGGGGTCGAGCCTTCCGTCCGGATCTCGACCACCCCGCCGGCCGAGCCCGACCGCGGCGATGAAGACGGCTCGGAGTGGGTCGCCTCCGCCGACGGACGTTTCCGCTTTCGCACCGATCCCTCGGGCAAAGTGATCGCGGAGCGCAAGCGTCGTAGAGGATGGCGAAAGGCGTGGAAACGGCGGATCGCGGGAGCGACGCTGGCGCCGCCTGTGGTGTCCGGCCAACGGCTCTACATCGGCTCGGTGGACAATCAGGTCTACGCCCTCCGTGCCGACAACGGACACTACCTGTGGGCCAAGGACGTCGGCGCGCGGGTCTCACGGCCTCTGACGTGGTGGCAGGGACGGGTCGGCGACGGGCCGGTCTTCGTCGAGCTCGTGCTCCTGGTACCGGACAACGGTGGAAGCATCCTCGCTCTCGACCCCTACGACGGCAGCCGTCTGGCGTCCATGGAGCTGCCGACCGAGGAGGACCGCCTGTTGCCCCCGGCGCTCGCCGCCGGAGAGGGCAAGATCGTGGTCGCCGTTCAGAAGTACGATGCCGCCGAGGCCGCGCTCCTGGTCTTCGCCCTGGCTCCTCCGGCTCCCGCCGACGACGTGGCCTATAATGCTCCGGACCTTCCCGAGGAAGGCGATCCGGACTGAGGTGCCCGCTTCCGGCTCGGCCGGAGAGGGTCGCCGCGGAATCGGGCTCGTCGTCTAGGAGAACCGGAAGCGGCCGCCGCCTCCGGACCCTCGTCGGACCCGCTCGGAATCACAGGATGGAGAAGACCGTGCCGCCGAAAACGGATACGAAGACCCTGAGGGGACTGGATCGCAACACCCTGCTCGAGATCCACCGCGTGATGCTCTTGTCGCGGGCCGTCGACGAGAAGGAGATCCAGCTCAAACGACAGAACCGGATCTACTTCCAGATCAACGGGGTCGGACACGAGGCGATCGGGGCGGCCGTCGGGCAGGTCTTCGTACCCGCCCGGGACTGGTTCTTCTTCTACTATCGCGACCGGGCGGCCTGCCTGTCCCTGGGCATGAGCCCCGAGGACATGTTCCTGCAGGCGGTCGGCTCCCCGGATTGTCTTCAAAGCGGCGGCCGACAGATGCCTTCCCACTTCGGGATGGACCGTCTGAACATTGCCAGCACCTCCTCCCCCACCGGGACCCAATTCCTGCAGGCCGTCGGCTGCGCGGAGGCGGGAGTCTACGCCGCCACACGGGAGGGCTCGCCGGACATTCCGTACGGCGACGACGAGGTCGTCCTCGTGACCTGCGGCGACGGCACGACCAGCCAGGGTGAATTCTGGGAGGCGTTGAACACCGCCAGCACCCGAAAGCTGCCCGTGGTCTTCCTCATCGAGGACAACGGCTACGCGATCTCGGTGCCGGTCGAGGTCCAGACACCCGGTGGAAGCGTCAGCCGGTTGTTTTCTTCATTCCCGGACATGCTGGTGCGCGAGGTTGATGGCTGCGACCCCCTGGCCAGCGTCGAGGCGCTCCGTGCCGCGGCGCAGCACTGCAGGCAGCGACGCGGGCCTGCCCTCGTCCACGCCCACGTGATTCGACCCTACAGCCACTCCCTGTCCGACGATGAGCGGCTCTACAAGACCCAACCCGAACGGGAGGCCGAAGCTCGACGCGATCCCGTCAAGACCTTCCCCGAAATGCTCGCCCGCGAGGGCATCGTCGAGGCGGAGGTCCTGGAGGCGATCGAGTCGCAGGTGCGTGACGAGGTCCAGAGCGCGACCGATCGCGCGCTTCAGGCCCCTCGCCCGGAACCGTCATCGGCCCTACTCCACGTTTACTCTCCCGACGCCGATCCGACCTCGGACCGCTTCTTCGGCGAGGCGCGTCTCGAGGGCGACCCGGGCACCATGGTCGATCTGATCAACAAGACCCTCCGCGATGAGATGCGACGTGACGAGCGCATCGTCGTCTTCGGCCAGGATGTCGCCGACGCTTCGCGCAAAGAGGCGCTCGAAACCTGCAAGGGCAAGGGTGGCGTCTTCAAGGTCACCTGGGGTCTCCAGAGAGAGTTCGGCTCCGATCGCGTCTTCAACTCCCCGCTCGCCGAGGCAAACATCGTGGGCCGGGCCATCGGGATGGCCCTGCGCGGTCTCAAGCCCGTGGTGGAAATCCAGTTCTTCGACTACATCTGGACCGCGTTCATGCAGATCCGAAACGAGCTGGCCACCCTGCGGTGGAGATCGGCGGGCGCCTTCGCCGCGCCGGTCGTCGTTCGAGTTCCCTACGGCGGCTACATTCGGGGCGGGGCCCTCTACCACAGCCAGTCGGGGGCGGCGCTATTCACGGCGAATCCCGGATTGCGGGTGATCTGCCCTTCAAACGCGCTCGACGCCAACGGACTGCTTCGCACCGCGATACGGGCCGACGATCCCGTGATCTTCCTCGAGCACAAGCACCTCTACCGCCAGACCTACAACAAGTCGCCCTACCCCGGTCCCGACCATATGATCCCGTTCGGTCGCGCCAAGATCGTCCGCGAAGGGGACGACCTGACCGTGGTGACCTACGGCGCGACCGTTCATCGTGCCTTCCAGGCCGCCCGAAGGGCTGCGGACGAAGGCGTCTCGGTGGAGATCGTCGACCTCCGGAGTCTGTCCCCGGTCGACTGGGAGACCGTCGGAGCCTCGGTTCGAAAAACCGGCAAGGTCCTCGTGCTCCACGAAGACTCGCTATCGTGGGGTTACGGCGCCGAGATCGCCGCGCGGATCGGCGAGGAGCTTTACACCGACCTCGACGCCGCCGTCCGACGGCTGGGCGCAACCGACACCTTCGTCGCCTACGCTCCGGAGCTCGAGGACTTCATCCTGCCGCAGGTTTCCGACATTCTCGAGGCCGTTCGAGAGCTCGCCCGGTGGTAGCCCCCGGCTAGCGAACCACCATCAGGATCTGGCCTGCGCGAACTTCCTCGGCGTCTCCCGATCGGACCTCGACGACCTCGGCATCTTCGGGAAAGCCCGGTCCACCGTAGAGGATCTGATTGAAGGTCTTCATGACCTCGACCAGGCCGAGTGGATCGCCCGGTTGCACACGGGAGCCGACCTCGACGAACGGCTCCGCCCCGGGAGACGGGCGGCGGTAGAAGAAGCCGTCGGTGGGTGAGACCACCGCCCAGGTACCCTCGGGAAGGTCGGCATTCGACGGATGGCCGAGCGCGGCCGCCGCGCCTCGTGCACCGGCGTCGTCGTTCGGATCGACCGGCGCGAGCTCGAAGAGCACCTCGCCATACTCCACCGCGACGGAGCGTTTTCTCGGAAGGTTTCCGACGGCTCGTCCGGCGGTTCCCTCCGGCAGCACCAGCGCGAAGCGTCGGTGGAGCGAGGAGAGCCGGCCCACGGGGCTCCCGGGACCGACCAGGGCCCCGGGATGGGGGTGGACGGACCACCAGCCTACCCCCGGCGAGAGAATCCGGACTCGGCCGTCATCCCCCGGGACCACGCGCACCAGCACGATTGGCTCGTTCACCCGCGCAGCACCTCCAGGTCGTGGAGCGACCAGATTCTGGGATTCTTGATGCGGCGGTAGCCGATCGACTGGTAGGCCATCGCCACCACCGACTCGAGGTAGAGGCGCAGCTCCGCCGGCGCGACGATCTCATCGACGTCCATTTGAGAGGCCGCCAGTACGGGGTCCATGTCGCCGTCGATCCGCTCTTCCACGGCCTTCATCCCGCGGCGGATTTTCTCGGCCTCTGCGTCGTTGTCGGCCACGACGTGGAAGTCGTCGTCGAGCTTGGCGTTGAACGCACCGATGGCCAGGGTGCGTCCCTCCATCACGGCGAGCCGGGTCATCGGTGTGGCGAGCTGCAACACCGGACGGTAAGGAAGTCCGGCCATCGCGTAGTACCCCGCCCCCGACGCCTTCCGTAATAGAACCGTGAACATGGGAACGGTGTTGGTGGAGTTGGTATAGATCAAGCTCGATCCGTAACCCAGCAGGCCGTGTTTTTCCGCCTCGGGTCCGATATCGAAGCCGGAGATGTCGTGCAGCCAGATGATGGGAATGCCGTCGTCGTTACAGGCTCTCGAGAACTGCGAGATCTTGGCGATGCCCTCGCGGTAGAGGATCCCACCCGGGCGCTTGACGTCCCGGTCGACGGGATGATCGGTGAGCGAGGGGTTGTTGATGATGAGCCCGGCGTAGAGTCCCCCGATCCGCCCCACCCCGCAGATCATCTCCATACCGATCTGGGGCTGGACCTCCCAGAACAGCGAGTGATCCACCAGTCGTGCCAGGACCTGATAAGCGTCATAGGCGACCCGGTGGTCGGTCGGGAAGAGACCGTCGAGCTCGACCGCGGAATGCCGGGGAGGCGCCGGATCGGCTCCAAAGCGATAGTACTCGCACCCCGGCGTCGGCAGCTTCGCGACTTCCCCTCGGACGTGGGCCAGGAGCGTCTCGTCGTCGGGGACGCGGTGATCGGCACAGCGCGACAGGTGAACGTGAACGTCCGGGCCCCCGATCGACAGCGACGTGATGTGGCGGGACTTCCCACCCTTCACCAGCGCCGCCCCGGCGATGACCATGTAGGCCTGCTCGGTCATGTAGACGACGTCGCTGATGATGGGCATGTAGCCACCGCCGGCGATGCAATCGCCGTGGACGCCGGCGATCTGCGGCACCCCGGCGGCCGACAGCAGCGAGTTCATCCGGAAGATCGCACCCGCTCCCGTCCTCCCGGGAAAGGTCCTGGATTGCTCGGGAAGGTAGAGCCCCGAACAGTCGACCAGGTAGATGACCGGCAGCCTCAGCCTGAGGCCGACCTCTTGGGCACGCTGGATCTTTTCGGGCGTTTGCGGCCACCACGAGCCCGACGCAACGGTGTTGTCGTTCGCGATGACCACGACCCAGCGACCGTGCACCCGGAGCATTGCCGTGACCACACCGGCCCCCGGCGAGGTTCGCTTCTCTTTGCCGAAGGTGTGCCCGTAGTTGACCAGGGTCCCGATGGGCAGGATGGGGCTATCAGGGTCGCGAAGGCGGTCGATGCGATCCCAGGTCGGGAGCTTGCCCTTGTCGCGGACCCGGGCCTCGTACTTCTTCCCCCAACCGGCGCGAACCTCGTCTCGCTTGTTCTGCAGCGCCGTGACCAGGTTCTTCATGTGGGCGCGCTGCTCGGTCCAGGCATCGTCCCGGAGAAACCGCTCCCGAGGGTCGCCGATCGGCTCGAGGATTACCTTCGCCACGTCTCGTCGCTCTCCCTGGCCCTAACCCGCCTGCCCTGTTCCGACCAGGCCGCGGCGCGTCAGAAACTCGATGTCGTACTCCCCACGCTCGAAGACGGCGTCGCGCACGATTCGCCGGTGAAGCTCGAGCGTCGTTCGCACGCCCTCGATCCGCATTGAATCCAACACGTCCCGAGCGGCCTCGACCGCGGCGGGGCGGTCGGAGGCGTGGACGATCAGCTTTCCGATCATCGAATCGTAATGCGGCGCAACGCGGTAGCCCTCGCGAGCCGCCGAGTCCCACCGCACGCTGGCGCCTGATCTGGCGCTGCGCCCGACCGTGAGACCGCCGATCTCGCCGGGATCCGGACGAAAGCCGGCGTCGGGATCCTCGGCGTTGATCCGAAACTCGATGGCGTGCCCGGTGAACCGGACGTCCGCCTGACGATGCCGCAGTCGGTGGCGCGCGGCGACGCGCAGCTGTTCGATGACGAGGTCGACGCCGGTGACCATCTCGGTGACCGGGTGCTCGACCTGTAACCTCGTATTCATCTCCATGAACCACAGCTCGCCGTCGGGCGATCGCAGAAACTCGACCGTGCCCGCGTTGCGATAGCCGACTTGCGCCGCAGCCTTCGCTGCCTTCTTTCCGAGATTCGTCCGCGTGCGCACATCGATCACCGGAGACGGCGACTCCTCGATCAGCTTCTGATGACTCCGCTGGATCGAGCATTCGCGCTCGCCGAGGTGGATCGCGCTGCCGTAGCCGTCCGCGAGAACCTGGATCTCGATGTGACGGCCTCCCTCGATGAGCTTCTCGAGGTACAGCTCCGGATTGCCGAAGGCCGAGGCTGCCTCGAAAGCGGCCTCGTCGTAGGCCCGCATCACCCCCGAATCGTCCTCGCAGCGACGCATCCCGCGCCCGCCCCCGCCGGCGGAGGCCTTGAGGAGCACCGGGTAGCCGATCCGCTCCGCGAGCCTGACGGCCTCGTCGGCGCTGCCGAGAGCCCCGTCCGATCCGGGTATCGTGGGAAGCCCGGCGGCGGCCATCGATCGTTTGGCCTCGACCTTGTCTCCCATCCTGCCGATGGAAAGAGCGCCGGGCCCGATGAAGGTGATCCCCTGCTGTTCGCAACGAGCGGCGAAGACCGCGTTCTCGGCAAGGAAACCGTATCCCGGGTGGATGGCCTGGCAGTCGTGTTGCTCGGCGGCCTGGAGGATGGCGTCGGCGTTGAGGTAAGAGGCGTCCGCGCGGGCCGGCCCGACGCACACCCGCTCATCCGACTCGTCCAGCCACGGCGCGTCGCGGTCGGCCTCGGAGTAGACGGTCACCGTCTTGACGCCCAGCTCGCGACAGGCGCGCGCGATTCTCAGCGCGATCTCCCCACGGTTGGCAATCAGGATCCGGCGAAACACCCGCGTCACCTCGACAGCGCTGATCTCGGAACGGGTGAGTCTATCACCGAAGGGCTTTCGGTCTCAGGAGTGGTCCAGTACACTATCGATCCGTCCCCGCCTCACGGAGGTACGACATGTCCGACAACCGCTCCCTCTCCCGGCGCGCGCGTCAGATGCCCGCCTCGCCTATCCGTCGACTGGCTCCGCTGGCCACCGAGGCAGTCGCGTCGGGAAAGACCGTCTACGGCCTCAACATCGGACAGCCCGACATCTCGACTCCCCCGGAGATTCTCCGGCGTCTCAAGACGTGGGATGCCAACAACGTTCCGTACGGGCCGTCGCAGGGCCTCCCCGAGCTCGTCGAAGCTCTCCGTGGGTACTACGCCTCCGTCGGAATTCCTCTCTCATCGGACGAGATCTTCGTGGCCACCGGCGGCAGCGAGGCCCTGATGTTCGTGATCGGGATGATCGCCGACCCCGGCGACGAGATCGTGGTCTTCGAGCCGTTTTACACCAACTACAATGGATTCGCCCGGATAGTCGATGTCAACCTCGTCCCGGTGACCACCCGCGCAGAGGACGGCTACCATCTTCCCGATCGCGCGGCGATCGAGTCGAAGATCTCCCCGCGCACCCGCGCCATCCTGATCTGCTCCCCGAACAACCCCACCGGCACGGTCTACACCGACGAAGAGATGAATCGTCTGGCGTCGGTTTGCGCGGACCGCGGCCTCTATCTGATCGCCGACGAGGTCTACCGCGAGTTTACCTACGACGGCCGATCTCACCGCTCGGCGATGACCCTCGAGGGGCTCGAAGAGCAGGTCGTCGTGGTGGACAGCCTGTCGAAGAGGGTCTCGCTGTGCGGCATCCGGGTCGGTTGTGTGGTGAGCCGCAATCGCGAGCTGATGGGCGCCGTGCTTCGGTGCGGCCAGGCGCGGCTGTGTCCGCCGACCCTGGGACAGTACATCGCCGCCGCCCTTCCCGAGATCGCGCCCGACTACATCCGCAACGTCATCGCCGAGTACGAGCGGCGTCGCGACGTGGTTTACGACGGACTGTGCAGTCTCTCTGGGGTGACCCTTCGAAAGCCCGAAGGGGCCTTCTACCTCTGTCCCAAGCTCCCGGTGGACGACGGCCAGCGTTTTGCCGAGTTTCTGTTGCGTGACTTCTCCGTCGACGGTGAGACCGTGATGGTCGCACCGGCCGACGGCTTCTACGCAACGCCCGGGCTGGGCACCGACGAGGTCCGGATCGCCTACGTCCTGGAGATCCCGAAGCTTCGCAAGGCGATGGCGATCCTGTCCGCTGCGCTGGGCGCCTACCCGGGCCGGACCGTGCAGGCGGTCGGTTGAAGCCCCTCGGTCGGCAGCTCCACAACCTGATCCTCATCGGGATGGTCGTCGGCGTCATCGTCGGCATCGCGCTGTGGTGGATCGCCCGCCGGGCGGCCGACGCTGGCGCGCCCGAGCCGACCCTGGTCCGGGTCACGCTGTGGTGGCTCGACCTCCTCGGACCGACGGTATTCATGGGCGCGCTCAAAATGATCATCGCGCCGCTCATCTTTGCCAGCATCGTCGCAGGCGTCACGAGCCTCCCGGACCTACAGGAGCTCGGCGCCATCGGCTGGAAGACGCTGGTCTACTACGTGGCGACCACCACCATCGCCGTGGTGATCGGTCTGTTCCTGGTCCTGACCCTCCAGCCGGGACGCAAACCCGCGGCCCGCGAGATCCGCGCCAACCGCGTCGAGGTGCTGGAGCAACGCCGTCAAGCCTACGGCGACGAGTTCGGCGAGAGCGCCATCGCTCCGGATGGGGCTCCGCGGGCCGACTACGTGCTGTGGCTTTCGCGCCAGGAGGGAGAGCAGACCCTGGAGGCCGGCGGTGACTCACGGCTTCGCGCCCTGACAGTGGCCCGCGATCGAACTTCCGGCGACGTCTTCCGGGACGACATCGTGCGCCCCCTGTTGAGCAATCCGTTCACCTCTCTGGCTGCAAGCCCTCCCAACGCGCTGGGTCTGATCTTCTTCGCGCTGCTTCTCGGGATCGCGTGCACCGTCGTGGGCAAGCCTGCCGCGAACATCGTCGCGCTGTTCCGATCGGTCAACGACGTGATGATGAAAATCACCCACTGGCTGATGGCGATCAGTCCGATCGCCATCGGTTGCATCATGGCCAAGCTGGTGGCCGAGAACGGCCCCGAGGTCTTCGAGACGCTGGGGTGGTACTGCGGGACGGTCATCGGGGGCATCGCGATCCACGTCGCGGTGTTGGTAACGATCGCTGCCGTGATCGGGAAGGTCGGCCCTGTTCGACTGTGGCGCGGCATTCGCGAGGCCTGGATGATCGCGTTCACGACCCGCTCGAGCGCGGCCACCCTTCCGATCACCATCGCCAACGTCACCGGCAAGCTGCGCGTCTCACCGAAGGTCGCCAACTTCTCCCTTCCCCTCGGGGCCACCATGAACATGGACGGAACGGCGCTATACGAGGGCGTGGCCGTCATCTTCCTGATTCAGATCTACGGCGGACTCGACGACGTCGGCATCGTCATGACGGCGGCCTCGACCCTCGTGATCTTCATCACCGCCGTGCTGGCATCGGTGGGCGCCGCCGCGGTCCCCAACGCGGGACTCGTCACGATGGTCCTGGTGGCGAGCGCGGTTCACCTGCCGGTCTACTACATCCCGCTGATCTTCGCGGTCGACGCGTTCCTCGACATGTTCCGGACATCCACCAACGTGCTGGGAGACGCCGTCGGCTCGGTGGTGGTCAGCCGCCTGGAACGCGGCCGACTCGGCGACTAGTGGACCGTAACGGACAGATCAGCACCACCCCAGCGGTCCTGGCTCCTCAGGGCGAGACGCACGAACCCGAGTTGTCGCGGCGGCCATGACCGCACGCTCCGGACGGCGCGGCGCCGCCGACGATCCGGCGTTCACGCGATCCCATGGCTCTAGCAGTTTCTCCGGTCAAGCGTTCCCACCGCCCTGCTCGTGCCGGAGAATCTCGAGGGTCTCGAAAGCGTGTCGGAGGTGCGGGATGACGATCGACCCTCCGACCACCACGGCCACGTTCAGCGCGTCGTGTAGCTCGTCGTCGGAATACCCCGCCTCGACGCACTGGATCAGATGGTAGTCGATGCAATCGTTGCATCGGAGCACGGCCGACGCCGTGAGGCCGAGCAATTCCTTGGTCTTGCCGGGAAGGGCTCCGTCGGCATAGGCCTGGGTGTCCAGCGCAAAGAATCTCTTGATTCCGAGGTGCTCGGACCCGAGGATCTTGGCGTTCATCCGCTCGCGATGCTTGCGGAACTCTTCCAGGCGATCCTTCACGCGTCCCCCGTCGCTCACGTCTTCGGGCGCGTCATCCGGTTCGGACACGGCGGGCCACCGCGTCGCCCGTGGCGGAGGTGCCCAGCTTGCCGCCGACGTCCCGGGTGCATTCTTGCGCCTCGAGACTGACCTTCACCGCCTGCTCGACGCGAGCCGCCGCCTCCGGAAGGCCCGTGTGCTCCAGCATCATCGCGGCGGTCAGGATGGCCCCGAAGGGATTCGCGATCTCCTTGCCCGCATACTTCGGGGCGGAGCCGTGGACCGGCTCGAACATCGAGGTCCCATCCGGTCGTGTGTTCCCGGACGCGGCCATGCCCAGGCCCCCCTGAAGCTGAGCGCCCAGGTCGGTCACGATGTCGCCGAACATGTTGCAGGTCACGATGACCTCGAACTGTGCGGGATTCTTGATCATCTGCATGGCCAAAGCGTCGACGTAGAGGTGGTTCGACTCGATCTCCGGGTACTCGGACCCGACCTCATCGAACACCCGCTGCCAAAGATCGTGACCGAAGCGTAGCGCGTTCGACTTGTCGGACATCGTGACCTTCGAGCGCCCACTCTTCTTCGCGTACTGGAACGCATGCCGGATGATGCGCTCGACGCCCTTGCGCGTGTTGACGTCTTCCTGGATGCCGATCTCGTCCGGGGTGCCCTTCTTGAAGATCCCACCCATGCCGACGTACAGCCCCTCGGTGTTCTCCCGAAAGACTACCATATCGACATCGCTCGCACTGAACCCCCGCAGCGGGCACAAGCGATCGTGAAGGCAACGCACGGGGCGGACGTTGGCGTACAGATCGAGCCGGAAGCGTGTTCCGAGAAGGATGTCCGCGGCGTGCTTCATGTCGGGCACACGCGGGTCCCCGAAGGCCCCCATGAAGATCCCGTCGAAAGACTGCAGGGTATCGAGCGCTTCCTGTGAAAGCGTCTCACCGGTCTTCAGGTATCGATCGGCGCCGAGATCGAAGCTCGCGAGCTCGAATCGATGCGACCCCTCATCAGCCACGGCCTCGAGGACCTTGACCGCTTCCCGGGTGACGTCGACTCCGATGCCGTCCCCGGGGACGATGGCAAAGCGGCGCTCCATCTCATCCCCCAACTGTGGTGCTGACCCGGATCATCCTTGGAACTTCGACTGACGCCATCTCCACGACCTCAGCTCGAACCTCCTTGGGCAACCCGCGTCAGGTGATGTTCTCGTGATGCCAGGGCGGATTATACCGCTCCTCGTCCCGAGTTCCCTGCCGGACTCGAACGTCGAGCCACGAGCCATGCGAAGAGCGCCAGCCCCACCAGGGCGCCCACGAAGTCGGCGACAACGTCTCCGACGCTGGCGTCGCGGCCACCCACCGTCGATTGGTGGAACTCGTCCACCATGCCGTAGCCTGCGGTCAGGAGCATCGCGGAGACCGTGGCGGCCAGGGCCGGCTTTCGCAAACCGCCGTGGGCCGCTCCCAGCGCCAGCACGCCCAACCCGGCGAACGCCACGACGTGCAAGAGCTTGTCTTCCCATTGAAACCCGAGACCCGGCAGGCTGCTCTGGCTTGACAGAACGTAGATCGCGGCCATGTATGCCGCCACGGCCGCCCACAACCCGACCCGACCCGCCGTGCTCAACGGGGAAACGGGTACATCAGAAAAGCCAGGATGAGCGCCCCGCCCACCATCGCCGCCCAGATGATTGCACCCAGCCGGAATTGCTGGGCCGGCGTACGTCGCACCAGGATCCCGAAGTAGGCCGACACCAAGGTCGCATAGATCAAGAGGTTGAGGAGGTGGCTGCGCAAGTTCAGTCCCTCCTCCTCAGGCCCAGGTCCCAGACGTCGAATAGCAGCAGAAGATTCATGAGGCCCGCCGTCCACAGGTAGGCCGTTCCGTACAGGGAAAGAGACGACCGTGCCCGGTGTCGAAGGATCGTGCTACGGGCCTCGTAGGCGGGAAAGGACGCGTCTCGCGGCAACGCGTAGACCATCTCGCCGTAAACGGACCACCGGGCAAGGACGTCGGGGATTCCGACGCCGGCGTTCGCCACCACCTGAAGTGTCGACAGGAAGGGCTGCTCCCGGTCGCGCAGCGAGAGCCTGCCGTCGTGGAGCAAGCCGAGAGAAAAACAGATGAGGATGATGGCGGCGAAGATCAGTCCCCGCCGGAACCGGCCGATGACCACATGCCCCAGCCCCGGCACGGCCCAGCCGGCCACGAGGGCGATCACGACGCGACGAAGCTCGGCGCCGGCGAGCGCCTCTCCGTCCTCACGGGCCGCGGCGCTCGCCATGCCCGCTAGCCTCCCTCGGGGGCGACCTTCAGCTTGATCTCGGCGGTGACCTTGGGGTGGATCTTCACCGGGATGGTGAATTCGCCGAGGCTCTTGATCGGCTCTTCCAGATGGATCTTCCGGCGGTCGATCTCGATTCCCTTGGCCGACAGCAGCTCGGCGATCTCGGCGTTGGTGACCGAACCGTAGAGCGTCTCGCTCTCTCCGGCCTTCTTGGTCACCGAGAGCTCTACCGCGGACAGACGAGCCGCAAATTCCTGCGCCTCCTCGACCACCTTGACCTCTCGGGCTTCCCATACCTTCTTCTGAAGCTCGATCGTCCGGATGTTCCCGGATGTGGCCTCGAACGCCAGACCCTTGGGAACCAGGTAGTTTCGCGCGTATCCACGGGCGACGTTGACGATTTCGCCTCGCTCGCCCAGGTTGGTGACGTGATCTCGCAGAATGACCTTCACCTCGAGACCCTCCGACTAGTCGCTGGTGAACGGTAGGAGCGCGATGGTCCGCGCGCGCTTGACGGCCCGCATCAGCTCACGCTGGTGCTTCGCGCACGTCCCGGAGATCCGCCGAGGCAGGATCTTCGAACGCTCCGGGGTGTAGTTCTGGAGGGTCTTGACGTCTTTGTAGTCGATCCAGTGGACCTTCGCCTCGCAGAACTTGCAATACTTCCGGCGGCGGAACAGGAATCGGCGGCGTCCACCGCTGGCTCCGGCCCGTCCACCTCGTCTCGATCCTCCCCTGTCTCTCATGACGTCATTCCCCCGTAGGCCCTGCGATCGTCAAATCTAAGCATCGGCGACCTCGCTCGTGCCCTTCTTGGCCGGATCTTCTTCGGCCTGTTCCGGGGCGGCATCCGCCGGACCCTCGCTGGGCTGTTCGTCCGAAGGATCGGAGGCGGCAGCTTCCAGGCTCTCTTCGGGCGTCTCTTCGGGTGGTGCCTCGGGGGCTTCCGCGGAAGCCTCCTCGGATGGCGCTTCGGGAGTCTCGCCGGCCGCTTCGGCGGCCTCCTCGGCGGCTGCAGCCGCCGCAGCAGCCTCCGCCTCCTTGCGTGCCTCGGCCTCGGCGGCCTCCGCCGCGGCGATGGCGGCCAGGCGAGCGGCCTCCACGCGTGCCGCCGCATCGCGGACCGCCTGTTCCTTGGCTGCCACGGCCCAGTCGGGCTCGAGACGGACGGTCATATGGCGAAGGATCTTGTCCGACAGTCGAATGCGCCGGTCGAGCTCTTTGGGTACGGCCGGAGATGAGTCGTACAGGAAGCGGGTGTAGACCCCGTCCTCGAATTTGCGGATCGGGTAGGCGAGCCTCCGGCGGCCCATCCGGTCGTTGGTCGCCATCGTCCCGCCGTCGTCGCTGACGACCTGGGCCAGCGCGGCGACCAGATCGGCCTCTTCCTGCTCGGTGAGACTGGGAAGCGTGATAAAGACGGTCTCGTACGTCGCCACGGGCTGCACCTCCTCACGGCGTAACCGCCCCCGGTCGTGCCGAGGGCAAGGGGTGCCGGTTCGGTTTTCGATTCCGGACTTTCCCGCGCCGTACCGAAAGGCTTCCCGATCCGACGCGAACCACAGACCTTATCACCGGCCGAGCGCTCATGCCAGGGCCGGTTTCGTTCCCTCGATCAGCCCTCTTGCTGCGCCGTCCGGCGGTTGAATCGATTCATCGCTTCGGGGATTCCTTCCTGCAGGGCGGCCTCGACAGCGTCCGCGCCGAGCGCCACCAGGGACCGTGCTGCCTCTTTCTCGTCCGGGTGGAACTCCGAGAGCACGTAGTCGGCCAGCTCCGTCGAGTCCCGCTCTTGCCCCAGGACGCCCAGACGCACTCGCGGGAACGCTTCGCTGCCCAGCGCCGCGATCACCGCGCGCATGCCGTTGTGCCCACCGGCGCCGCCCTCGGGCCGGATGCGGATACGGCCCAGCTCGAGATCCGCGTCGTCGTAGACCACCAGCAGGTCTTCGGGTGGAACCCCGTAGTGCTCCCGCAAGCCAACCGCCGCCCTACCGGAGCGGTTCATGTACGTCCTGGATTTGGAGAGCACCACCGCGAGCTCCCCGATCCTGACCGTCGCGGTCCAGGCCACTTTTCCCAGCGGCGTCCGTATGGCGCCTGTCGCACCCCAACGCTCGGCCAGAAGCCCTACGACCTCATGCCCGAGGTTGTGCCTCGTCAAGCGGTAGCGCTCGCCCGGATTCCCAAGACCGAGAACGATCTTCACGACTCGCCGGGTAGGCGTTAGTCGCCACTCTTCGAGGAGGCCTCAGACGCTCCTTCTTCCCCTTCCTTGCCCTTCTTGATGACCTCGGGTTCGGCCTCTTCGTCCGTCGGCCCGGCTTCGGCCTCGCCCTCGACCGCCACCGCTTCGGCCTCGGCCCTCGGCGGTTCGACAACGGCGATCACCGACTCAGGCTCGTCGATGATCCGAACGCCCGCTTCCACCGGGATGTCGGAGACCGCAACGTTCTGGTTGATGTGCAACTCGCTGATGTCGACGTCCACGTGCTCGGGGATGTCCTTCGGCAGGCACTCGACCACGACCTCTCGGAGGATGAAGTCCACGACTCCGCCCTCGTTCTTGACGCCGCTCGGGACCCCCACGAGATGCACGGGGACGCGGACCGTCAGCATCTTCTCGAGATCGAGACGGATGAAGTCGACGTGCACCACCGACTCACTGACCGGATCCCGTTGCAGGTCCTTGATCATTGCCGAGCGGGTCTGATCCTCTCCGACCAGGGACAGAGCGAAGATCGTGTTCCGCCCGCTCTCGAGGCGCAGAATCTCGCCGAGCCTCTTCGGGCTCACCGACACCAGGAAGGGTGGCTTGCCCAGGCCGTAGACCACTCCCGGCACCTCCCCGTCCCGGCGGAGTCTCCGGTTGGCGTTCTTCCCAGTTTCCTCACGAGGCTTGACCTCGACCGTAATCGTCTCACTCATGACGTCTATCCCTTTCGGCCTCGTGAGGCCGTTCGACCCGTGCGGAACCCTCGCCTTGTCTCGGTTCAGCGGCGCCACCGGCGCCACCGCCCGTCAAACGAACAACGAGCTGACCGACGAGTTGCTGTGGATCCTCGCGATGGCCTCGCCGAGCAGCTTGGCCACCGAGAGAACCGTAATTTTCGAAAAGCGAGCCTTCTCCTCGCTCAGTGGAACCGTGTCGGTCACCACCACCCGCTCCACCTCACTGGCCTCGAGTCGCGACAGAGCCGGCCCCGAGAGGATGGCATGGCTGAAGCAGGCGATCACCGCTGCGGCCCCCTTTTCCTTCAATGCGCTCACGGACCCCACCAGCGTGCCGGCGGTATCGACGATGTCGTCGACGATCACCGCCGTGCGTCCCTCGACGTCGCCGATGACGTTCATCGTTTCGGCGACGTTAGCCTCGACGCGCCGTTTGTCGATGATGGCGAGGTCGGTATCCAGCCGCTTGGCGTAGAACCGTGCCCGCTCAACGCCACCGGCATCCGGCGAGACGATCATCAGATTCTCGAACCGTTGTTCCTCGATCCACTCGAGCATGACCGGCGCCGCGAACAAGTGATCGACCGGCACGTCGAAAAAGCCCTGGATCGCCGGCGCATGAAGGTCCATGAACAGCGCGCGGTCCACCCCGGCGGCCTGAAGGAGGTTGGCCACCAGCTTTGCGGAGATCGGTACGCGGGGCTTGTCCTTGCGGTCCTGGCGGGCATAGCCGTAGTACGGAACCACCGCGGTGATCCGCGCGGCCGACGAGCGTCGGACCGCATCCACCGCGATCAGCAGCTCCATGATGTTCTCGTTGACCGGCGGACAGGTAGGCTGGATCACGAAGACGTCGGTCCCGCGCACGTTCTCGAGAAGCTGGCAGTACAGCTCGCCATCGCTGAACTGCACGACCCGCCAGTCGCCCAGGGGAATCCGCAGGTACTCGCATACGGCCTGCCCCAGACGCGGATTCCCGTTACCCGTGAAAACCTTCAGCTCGTTCGTCATGGCGTGTGTAACTTGGTTGATCCCCGGGTCGCTAAATGGCTGGGGCGGGAGGATTCGAACCTCCGAGTGCGGGTGCCAAAGACCCGTGCCTTACCACTTGGCGACGCCCCAAGGCGATGGCACTTCCCCGGGCCACGCTCGAAATCAGGGCCAGGTTCCCTCCCCTCCATCGGACAGGTTCTCCCGGTCCTCCGACCCATTGTGGCCGGGATCGTCGCCCTCTCCGAGCCTTCGGATCTCGCCGGAAGTCTCTTCCCCCTCATCGGCCAGCACTTCCCGGTACTTCGCGATGACCCGCTCCTCGATGTCGCGCCGGGTCTCGCTGTTGAGGGGATGGGCGATATCCCGAAAGGTCCCGTTATTTCTCTTCTTGCTCGGCATCGAAATGAACAGCCCGTTGTTGCCCTGGATGATCTTGATGTCGCTCACCACGAAGCAGTCATCGATGATGATCGAAACGAACGCCTTGAGCTTCTCTTCATCCACGGGAAAGACGCGGACCTGTGTAACCTCCATACCCACGACCCCCTTACTTCACGCCCGCCGCCGCTTCATCCGGCTTCGGAACGGACGCGAATTCCTTCCCCGATGGTGCGACAGGGCCTCAGCTCCCATGTCGCAAAAACGCTCCCGAGGATCGAGACCGCTCGGTCCACGAGATCGCTCTCGGGAAATATGCCGAAGACCGTGGACCCGCTCCCACTCACCAGGGCCTTGCGGGCTCCCGCCTTCATCAACGAATCCCGAAACGCTTGAAGCTCCGGCCAACCTTCGAACACGGCCCTTTCGAGATCGTTGGTCACAAACCCGAAGTCTTTTCCTCCCGGCAACTTAAGCGTCGAAAACCGGGCAACGCTAACATCAATCCCAGAGGGTGTCAACCGAACCGAATCGCCGCCGGGGGCCCCCGGGACACGCACACGACGGTAGACCTCCGCGGTGGGAATTCCGAACGGAGGAAACCCGAGCAGCAGCGGCGTCTCCTCGATGCCCTCCAGGGGCTCGATACGCTCCCCGCGTCCCCTGCCGAGCGCCGTCCCCCCCGTGAGGAAGAACGCGACATCGGATCCGAGCCCGGCGGCGATCGCGTGGATCTGTTCGCGCGGTGCCCCCGTCCCCCACAGCCGGTCGAGGAGAACGAGGGTCCCCGCCGCATCGGAGCTTCCTCCCCCCATGCCGCCACCCACGGGGATGCCCTTCCGGAGTCGAAAAGACGCGCCGCGGTCCACCCCCGTCGTTTCCCTGAAACGACGGGCGGCACGCAGGACGAGGTTCGAATCGTCCAGCGGGATCCCCGGGTGATCGCAGGACATCTCGAAATCGTCGGCGAGCTCGACATCGAGCCTGTCCCACAGGTCGACGGCCTGAAAGACGGTCTCGAGCTCGTGATAGCCGTCCGGGCGTTTCCCTAGAACGCGGAGCGACAGGTTGACCTTGGCAGGACATCGGGCCACCAGTCGCATCGGGCTCAATCCTCCTCGGAAAAGAGGAGGGGGGCCCCGTCGGAGACCAGATCGTCGAGCGGATAAACGTCCACGCCGGGCGGGGGCGTGCCCGTGCCGATGGCGTAGCTGCCACGACCACGCTTGCTGGTGCGCTGCAGCTCGAGGCGGAGCTCACGGCCTCCGAGGCCCAGCTCGAAGCTGCGCGGCAACCCGGCGCCGGTTCTCGGGGTCCTGGAAATCTCGACCGGCCCCGACAGCGCCGTTCCCTGAATCAACGCGCCCACCAGGCTCTCGAGAGTGACCGGAAAGCCCAGGATGGCCTCGAGAACCTCCTCCCGCGCTTCCCCGACCCACGCGGCCTCGCGGCTGTTGACGGTGACCGCCAACCGACCGCTTCCCCCGTCGATGATCAACGCCGGCCCGCCAACCGGCGGAAGCACTTCCGCATGGAAACGGTCGGGCAGCGCCGCGAACAGCAGCACCTTGAACTTGCGGGAGCTGTGCTCCGGATCGATGAACCGACCGCGGTAGACCCCGAAGCGTTCGCCGTCCACGCCGCCGTCCGGCGGGCGGCGTTGCCCCGGACAGGCTACGGCCATGGCGGCCATGGCGATCACGAGGATGGCGACGGTGCGGGGCATGACCCTCAGTGAGGAGTCGGCCGCTGTTCTCCGCCCGACGTCCCGACATCCATGGCTTCCAGCTTCTGGCGCAGTCCGTCGGGGTTGGCGGGACCCGCCTCCAGCGCGGCACGCCATGCCTGCTTGGCGGCGGTGAGATCTTCGAGTCGACTGTAGAGGTCCCCGAGGTGCTCCAGGACGACGGGATCGTTCGGGAACTCGCGCGCCGCCTGTTCCAGGGGCTCCTGGGCCTCCTGGAAACGCCCCATCCGGTAGTAGACCCACCCCAGCGAGTCCAGATACGCGCCGTTCCAGGGGTCGAGCTCCAGAGCCTGCCGTATCAACGAGAGAGCTTCGGACAGCCGCTCGTTCCGCTCCGCAAGGCTGTAGCCGAGGTGATTCATGACCTCCGCGAATCCCCCACGGAGATCCATGGCCCGCCGGAACTCGGCCTCGGAGTCGTCGTGTCTGCCGACTCGGTCGAGGAAGATCCCGAGGGCGTATCGCGCCGCCGGGCTCTCTGGCTCCGCCCGGACCCACTCCCTGAGGATCGTCTCTTCCTCTTCGGCCCGGTCGGCATCCTGCAGGATCCGAGCCGCCCACCGTCGCGCGGCTGAGCCACTCCCGTCGATCGCCTCCCGGAAACTCGCCATCGCTCTCGAGACCTCGCCCTCCGCGAGCCACGCCTCGCCCTCGATCAGCGCCGCATCGGCAGGATCGAAGGCCCGGATTCTCCGGGCCAGGTTGCGGACCCGCTTGAGGTCCCCGGCCTCGAGGGCCACTCTCGCGGTGACCCGCATGGCATCTTGATCGTCGGGCACCTCGAGGCCGTCGAGCAACGACAACGCTTCGGCGACCTTGCCCTGGGCGGCGAGCAGGCTGGCGATTCTGAGACGCGGCCGGTCGCGCTGGCCCGGCTCGGAGCCCGGCGTTGCGTTGAAGACCTCGAGCGCGGCCGCGTAGGCGGCGACGGCGCTCGTCAGGTCTCCCTGGCCTTCTCGCACTTCGCCAAGGATCAACAGCGGGCGGATCGTACCGGGGTACTCACGGGCCACGCTCTCGGCCAGGCTACCCGCGTCGGCCAGGCGATTGGCGAACTGGTAGGCCCGCGCCAGATCGACAGCCACCGACGGATCGTCAGGATCGAGGGCCACCGCCCATTCGAGGTCGGACACGGCGCCATGGGGATCGTCGAGCGCGAGCAGCGCGCGCCCTCGTACGCCGTGAACCGAGGCCAGATCCGGACGCTCGTCGATGATCTGCGCGCACGCGTCGGCCAGGGAGGCCCAGTCCCCGGTCCCTTGCGCCAACTGCTCGGCCATGAAGAGAAGGTCTTCCGCCGCGGGGTTGCGTACCACGAAGTCGAGGAGCGTCTGCTGGGCGCGGCCGAACTGTCCGTCCGCGGTCAACGTCTGGACCAGCACCCGAATCGGAAGTGGATCCCCGGGTCTCTGGGCGGTTAGCCGTGTGGCCGCGGTGATGGCGCCCGCATTCTGCCCCGCGCGCAGCTTCAACTGGGCGAGGACCAGTAGCACCTCGTCGTCGACCTCGGGAAAGCCGGCCAGTCGCTCGTAGAGCCGGATCGCCTCGGCGAGGCTACCGCCGTTCGCTCCCGGCCCCGTAACGCGGGAGGCCGCAAGCTCTGCCAACACCTGGATTGCGTCGCGGTTGTCGGGATCGAGCTCGAGGGCACGATTCGCCAGACGTTGCCCCTCGCTGCGCTGCCCGAGCTGGAGGAGAAGCGCGGCGGCCTGTGCATGGAGCGCGGCCGATTCGGGCTCGAGGCTGGTCGCCTCGCGGATCTGCCGCAACACCTCCAGGACCCGACCTGCACGGAGCGCCTGTTGCGCCTCCATCAGGTGGAAGTAGGCGGCTCCTCTTCGTAGCGTCGCTTCGCCGACTCTGATCCCCGAGTCCGGGTCGGCCTTCTCGGGGCCGGGGGCCTCCGCGTGCACGGACGGCACGATGACGCCTACCATGGCCAACAGGGCCAGACCCGCGATCCATCTCACTCTGCACGCCACCATCGACTCCCGCTCGGGCTGGACGCTCGTCTGCAAACGACCCGACTGCGAACGTTTCGTATTGTACCCGGTGAGCGCTACGCCGCCCACGCCGCCCCCCCCAGTACCAGGGAAGGTACGCCGATCCGTGGATCCGGCCCACATCAAATCGAAGGGTCGTGTCGAGGAGGTCCAGAGGCGATCGATTCCCTCAGGCGGCCTTTTTCTCGGCAGGGACAGCGTCTTCCGCCGCGAAGCTCTCGAGCGCACGATTCAGTTGATCGGCGGCGAGCTCATCGTCGGGACCCTCTCCGCGAACGGTCTCGTCGGGCTCGATGCCCTCATCGTTCCACGACTTCCCGGCTGCGGTTTCCCACAAGGCGTTCGAGAACAACAGTCCCGATCCGTCCTCGAGCTCGAACAGTGCGGCCTCGGTGCCCAGACCGTAGGTCATCTCTCCGTAAACCGTGGCCGCAACGCTTGACTGCAAGAGCGCGGCGACCGCCTCCGACCCGCCGGCCGTGGCGCCGTTCACCAGCATCGCCACGGAGCCTTGCCAGGCCCTACGGTCGGCTCGCCCCTTGACGCTCTCCACCACGTCGCCGGAGCGGTCCTTGAGTCGAAGCTCGAAATCGTCCGCGAACAGCTCGACCAGTGCCACGGCGTCCCGCGGATCACCCTCCGACGCGTCCCGGAGGTCCACCATCAACCGATCGACCCCGCGCGAGCGAATGTCGTCCAGCTCTTGGGCGACCTTTCCGGAGTCCAGCCGCTTCAGATCCCGAATCGTCAGGACGCCGATCCCGTCCTGCACCGTGAGCTCGAAAGGAGCGAACGTCGGAACGGTCCTCGTCAGATCGAGCACCTCCCGGGTCCACCCGGCGCCTGGATGGAGGACCTCGACGGTCACGCTCGTGCCGGATTCTCCGCGCAGCAGTCGGCGGGCCTGGGCCAGAGACAGGCTGCGGGACGACCGACCGTCGATCTTGCGGATCTGGTCTGCCCTCGCCAGACCGGCGTCCTCGGCTGGCGATCCGGGGGGCACGAAGACGACGAGGAAGGAACCATGCGCCTTGATCATCGACAGACCCGGGGAGGCGGCCCCCGAGGGCTCGCCCGACTTCCACTCCGCGACCTCTTCCGGAGTCAGGAAGGCACCGTTGGCGTCGAGGTTGCCGAGCATGCCCTCGTAGGCGTTCCGGAGGAGTCCATCGGAGTCCACGGGATCGACGTAGTTATCCGAGATGAGAGACAGCAGCTCCGAGAACAGGACGACGTCGCGGTAGGCGCCCTCGGCCGCCCCGACACGCAGCGCGACGCTGCCGCCTGCGAGGAGCAACGCCACCCCACAGGATGCGGCGAGTAGTACGATTCGGCTACGTTTCATCGGGCATTTCTCCAGGGTGCACGGTCCCGGCGGCTCCCGCGAGCCGCAACACATCGTAGGTTCAACCTACACTTGGGACTTCCGGTTGGCAACCGGATCAACGGCCGGTCCCGCTCGCCCGAAGCCACCCGGCGGGATCGACCGGTTTACCCCGGTCCCGGATCTCGAAGTACAGATACGGACCTCTGAGGGAGCCGGTTTCGCCGACCTTGCCGAGCTGCTGCCCGCGGGCCACCGTCTCGCCCGGCTCCACCAGCAGAACGTCCGCGTGTGCATAGACCGACGCGACGTTCCCACCGTGATCGACGATCACCGTCAAGCCGTACCCGTGAAGCCACGAGGCGAACAGCACACGTCCATCGAAAACGCTGTGGAAGCCCTCGCCCGAGGCGGCGTCGATGTCCATCCCCGGATGCGGCACCACGGTTTTGAAGCGCGGGTGAACGACGTTGCCGAATCCGGCGCTGATGGCGCCGGCAGCCGGCGGGTCCAGCAGCCCCTGGAACTTCCGGACGTCGATCGTCGGCGCCATCGCCTCCTCGCCCAGCTCCGCGACCAGCCGGGAGAGATCCCGGGATGCGCTCTCCAGCTCGTCGAGGGCGACCTGCCGCTGGCGACGATCCCCCTGGATCCGTTCGATCGCGCGACGTCGCTGCTCCCGGGAGCGAGTCAGCGCGACCCGGGCTCGCTCGCTCTGCGCGCGCACCTCGGTGAGGCGGTCCCGTTCCGTCGCGAGCCTCTCACGCTCCAGTCCGAGCCGTTCGGCATCGACGCGAAACTCTCGGAGCACCCGACCGTCGCGCTTGCTCAGGTAAGCGGCGTAGCGAATCCCGGGAAGGTAGGACGCGAGCTCCTCCCCCCCCACCAATCGTCGCAGCCCACTCACCGGTCCGTGCTTGTAGATCTCGCGCAAGCGAAAAGCGAGATACGCGCGACGCTCGGCTTGCGCCACGGATAGCTCTCCGATGATTCGATCCTGCTCGCCGATCGCCTCGGTGACCTCGTCGAAATTCAACGACGCCTCGGCAAGCTCCGCCTGCCGCAGCCGGATCTCGGCCCCCAACCGTTCCACCTCGCCGAGCAGGCTCTCCTCGCGACGTCCCAGCCCCTCCATCTCCTCCCGAAGTCGCCCGATCTCGCCACGAATACTCTCGAGACGCCGCTCCCGATCGACACCGCCTTCGCCCCCAACGACGATGGTGAGGTACCCGATAAGAAAAGCCGCCGACGTGGCACGACGAATCACGACAAAGCTCCGCACCATCAAAGGATACCCCGCCTACCCCACAAGCTCCGAGCCGGCGTTGCGCGCGAGCCCCTTCCCTCGAGGCAACCTTTGAAATCGACGGCAACGCGGTGTGCAAGAATCCTGGGCCTTCATATTCTTCAGAAGCGCCATGAATGTCGAACGTCGATTTCAGCGGGCGCCTCGAGGGAAGGGGCTCGCGCGCAACGCCGGCTCGGCCCCCAAGACGTCCTCGGCCTGCAAGGAATGAAAGCCAACGCCCTGTGGTAAGATCGAGCCCGCCGGGGGTCCCCGGGCTCCTCTTTCAGTCAGGTCGAGCGCTCCGATGCCGAATCTCGCAACCCAGAACGCTTCCGGGGCCCTCCCCCATTCGGACGAGGCCGAGCGCTCGGTCCTGGGCGCGGTCCTCCTCGACAACAACCAGTTCCACAAGGCCCAGGAGCTCCTGGACCCAGCGGCGTTCTACTCCAACCGCCACCGCACGATCTTCGAAGCGATGGAAGGCCTCATGGAAGGGGGCACCGCCATCGACCTGGTGACGCTGAAGGATCGGCTCGAAAACTCTCGAAGCCTGGAGGCGTGCGGAGGCCCGGCCTACATCGCATCGCTGGTGGACGGCGTCCCGCGATCGGTAAACGTCGAGCACTACGCGAAGATCGTCCGCGAGAAGGCGACCCTCCGCAACCTCATTCGATCGGCCCAGGGAATCCTCCAATCCGCGATGACCTCGGACGAGTCGACCGAGCAGCTCCTCGACCAGGCCGAAAGGGCCATCTTCCAGGTGGCCGAGGACCGCCTGCGCGCCGGCTTCATTCCCCTGAAGGCCGTCGCGGAGCAAAACCTCAAGATCATCGAGGAGCTCACCGAGCGCAGGGAGCTGATCACCGGAGTGCCCACCGGCTACGTTCAGTTCGACGAGATGACCGCCGGTCTCCAGCCGGCCGAGCTCGTGATCCTTGCGGCCCGCCCCAGCATGGGCAAGACCACCCTCGCCCTGAACATCGCCGAGAGCGCCTCCCTGCGCCACGGCAAGACCGTCGGGATGTTCTCCCTCGAGATGTCCCACCAACAGCTGTTCTTCCGGTTGCTGTGCTCCGAAGCCAAGGTCGACGCCCACCGCCTCCGGACGGGTCGAATCGGCAAGGAAGAATGGCAGCGGATCATCAAATCGTTTGGAAGCCTGTCCGATGCCCCGATCTACATCGACGACACCCCCGGCATCGGGATCATGGAAATGCGCGCCAAGTCCCGCCGACTGGCCCTCGAGAAGGGTCTCGATCTCCTGATGGTCGACTACCTCCAGCTCATGCGCGGGCGCGGCGTGCGCTACGACAGTCGCCAGCAGGAGATCTCCGACATCAGTCGCTCGCTGAAAGAGCTCGCCAAAGAGCTCAACATCCCGATCCTCGCGCTGTCGCAGCTCTCCCGTGCGCCCGAGCAGCGAGGCGGTGGTGATCGCCGCCCCCAGCTCTCCGACCTTCGAGAGTCGGGCGCCATCGAGCAGGATGCCGACGTCGTCGCCTTCCTGTTCCGCGAAGAGCTCTACAAGCGTGACGATCCCGACCTCAAGGGCAAGGCCGAGCTGATCATCGGCAAGCAGCGCAACGGCCCCACGGGGTCCATCGACCTGGTCTTCATCCGCGAGTTCACTCGCTTCGAGAACCCGGCGCTCGAGGGGTTCTGAGCCCGATGGCCCGCCGATCGGTCTTCGCCTGCGATCGCTGCGGCTATCAGGCGCCCAAGTGGCTGGGCCGTTGCCCGGAGTGTGGCGCGTGGGGCTCGATGGTCGAAGAGGCCCCTCCGGACAGCCGCTCGTCCCCGGTGCCCGATGGACGGCGCTCCCGGCCGATCCCCTACCCCGAGGTCCCGACGGCCGATGCGGCCCGCGGCGCCACCGGCGTCCCGGAGCTCGACCGCGTCCTCGGAGGCGGCCTGGTTCCCGGTGCCGTCGTCCTGATCGGGGGCGAGCCGGGAATCGGGAAGAGCACCCTGTTGCTCCAGGCGGCCTCCGCAATCGCGGAGACCGGGCGCCGGGTGCTCTACGTCACGGGCGAGGAGTCGGCAGCGCAGCTCCGCCTGCGGGGCGACCGCGTCGGCGTCGGGTCTCCCGATCTTCTGGTCCTCGCCGAGACCGACGTCGAATCCATTTGCGCCTCGGCACGCGACGCAACACCCGCGCTCCTCATCGTCGACTCGGTCCAGGCGGTGCGGTGCTCGGAGCTGACGTCGGTGCCCGGCGCGGTCGGGCAAGTCCGCGAGGCCGCTTCCCGTTTCGTGGCGATGGCCAAGTCCACCGCGATCCCCGTCATCCTTGTGGGCCACGTCACCAAGGACGGAGCGCTCGCCGGTCCGCGGGCGCTCGAGCATGTGGTCGACACCGTGGTGAGCTTCGAGGGAGACCGCCACCACGCGCACCGCATCCTGCGGACCTTGAAGAACCGCTTCGGACCTTCGGACGAGCTGGGCGTCTTCTCGATGACCGACCGGGGTCTCGAGGGCGTCGCCAGCCCCAGCGAGCTCTTCCTGGCCGAGCGGACGCCGGGTACTCCGGGCTCTGCGGTGGTGGCCGCCATGGAAGGAACCCGTCCCCTGATGGTGGAGATCCAGGCCCTCATCGGGGAGCCGACCCACGGCACCCCGCGCCGCACCTCTCTCGGCATCGACCCCAACCGCCTCGCCATGATCCTGGCGGTCCTCCACCGCCGCGCCGGCGTGGAGGTCTCGAACCGCGACGTATTCCTGAACGTCACCGGCGGCATGGTGTTGGTGGAGCCCGCCGCCGACCTGGCGGTAGCGGCCGCCGCCGTCTCCAGCGACCGCCACCAGCCGGTACCCGACGACTGGACGATGGCCGGCGAGATAGGGCTGACCGGAGAGATCCGAAGCGTCTCCCGTCTCGAAGGGCGTCTCCGCGAAGCGTCTCGCCTGGGCTTCAAGGCCGCTCTCGTGCCTGCAGGCGCCGGCCTGACCGACCCGGTCGACGACCTGATCCTGCACCCCGTCAAGCACCTGGCGGAAGCGCTCGACCTCCTGTTCACCTGACTCGAGCGGACGGGGTCAGATCGGGTAGCCGTCGTCGCGCCGATCGAGCATCCGGACCTGACGCTCCCACTGGTTCTTGAAGAGCAGCAGCATCCGAAAGGTCATGTCGGCCTCTTTGCGGGCGGGACTCCGCCAGTCCTTCTCGATCCGCAGCAGCGAGGTCCATCGGCTGCTCTCGCTCAGCAGCTTGGTAGGCAAGTTCCAGCGTCCGTCGCGGTTCTGTTGCGAGTGCAGCCAGTCGAAGTGCGACATCAGCATCGGGTACCGATTGATGAGCCCCAGACGCGAGAGGAGATCGAAGATGATGAGGAGCTCATCGAGGTGACCGTGCTTCTGGTAGTGCTCGAGAGGCTGTATCCGGAGTCCGTGGCCCTTGACGAAGGCCCCCTTGGCCGTGCGAACGAGCCCCAGGTCGGGGGCAAGCGCCTGGTAGGTCGGCGACATGATGTAGTCGAAGACCTTCTTGAGGCGCATCTTCGCGAGCTCGCCATCGAGCAGCCAAGGCGAGTAGGCGAAGATGCGAACCAGGTAGATGTCGGGCATGAACGGATAGCCGTCTCTCCACGCCGCGGCGCGAATCAGCGGGTGGCTGGCCCCGATCTCTTCCACCGGGCTGCGTGCGACCGGGTTGTCGACGAAGCCGGCGGTGCGGTCCAGCAGCTCGAGGACCGCGAGGCGATTGCGATCGTCGAGGTAGCCGGCGCGTATCAGCAGTCCGAGGGCCACGGTGCGCAGGAACCACCGGTAGTAGCGCTCGCGACGCTCGTCGGCCTTGACGGCCTTCTGGAACTCGAAGAACTTGAGGTCCTTCTTCTGCGTCATGAAGGTCCGCAGCGTCTTCGCTGCGGCCTTGACGGGTTTGGTTTCGCGGTTCCAGCCGTAGCTGTACAGGGTCAGCAGCGCGTTCTCGAGACACGGCTCGAGCTTCCGGCTGTCGGCGGCGTGGACCTTGCCGCCCCACGTGCCGTCCTTGCGCTGCTTGCGCTGGAGCTGGAGAGCGGGCCCATAGGCCAGCATTTCCTGCTTCGCCGTCTGTACTTCGGCCTCGTCACGCCCCCGGCCAAGCAGCTCGGTGAGCACCCGGTAGCGGATGGGGGGAGACGCGGCCTCGAGAAGCCACGCGCTGGGATCGGCTCGGAGGGACGATTTCCAGTCGGTCATGAGCTACCCACGGTCATTCGAACGAAGTTTCCGAACAGGTCAAACGAGTCGTGCGGTCCCGGCGAGGATTCCGGATGGTACTGCACTGCAAGCAGTTTCGCCTCCGTGTCGAGGAAGCCCTCGCACGTGTGATCGTTGAGATTCACGTGGGTGACCTCGACACTCGACGGCAAGGTCTCGGGGTCAACGGCGTACCCGTGGTTCTGCGACGTCACGGCCACCTTGCCGGTTCGGAGATCCTTGACCGGGTGGTTGGCCCCTCGATGGCCGAACTTCAGCTTGAATGTCGTCGCGCCCAGCGCCAGCGCCGCGATCTGGTGTCCGAGGCAGATTCCGAAGATCGGCACCTTGCCCAGCAGCCCCCGTACCGCCTCGACCGCGTAGGTCGCGGCCTCCGGGTCCCCGGGACCGTTGGAGAGGAAAACGGCGTCGGGCCGCATCTCGAGGGCCTCCCGTGCAGGCGTCGTCGCCGGGATCACCGTGACGTCGAACCCACTTTCGGTCAGCAGCCTGAAGATCGTGTGCTTGGCTCCGAAATCGTAGGCCACACACCGCCTTCGCCGTCCTGGGGACGCCATCGAACCGCTCGACCAGCGCGGGTCCCTCGGAGCGATCCAGGGGTAGGCGGCATCGCAGGTGACCTCGCCTACCAGATCCTGCTCAGCCAGTCCGGGTGCGCTACGGGCCTTGGCCGCCAGGGACTCGGGATTCCGGTCGACGTTCGAGACCGCGCCCTTGATCGCTCCACCGATGCGAATGTGGCGGGTGAGCGCGCGAGTATCCAACTCGGCGATTCCCGAGATCCCGTGCTGGCGCAGGTACTCGTGCAGCGCCTGGTTGGCCCGCCAGTTGGACGCGGTGGGAGACAGCTCCCGCACCGCGAAGCCCGCCAGGCTCGGTCCGCCTGACTCGTGATCGAGTGGGTTGGTTCCGACGTTGCCGATCTGGGGACAGGTCATCACCACGATCTGACCGTGGTAGGAAGGATCGGTGAGGATCTCCTGATACCCGGTCATCGACGTGTTGAAGACGACCTCGCCGAAACGCTCCCCGGCGGCGCCGAACGCCCTGCCTCGGAAGAACCGCCCGTCCTCCAGCGCCAAGATCGACTCCAACTCAGACCCCCCTCGTGTCCGCCACGAACTCGGCCGATCGAGCTTTGACCCGTCCCCCCTCTTCGCTGAGCGTCGCGAGGGGGGTCTCGGGGTCGTGCTCGAAGATCACGTGCCACCCCTCGCGAACCGCCTCCGGAAGGAACCGTTTCTTGGTCGCGAGGGTGGTCAGCGGCTCGAGGTCGTAGCCCATGATGTAGGGGTAGGGCAGATGACGCGTCGTGGGGACCAGATCTGCCAGGAACGCGACCGTACGCTCCGAGGTCACCACCATGGGGACTTGCATGTGGGGCGTGTGACCGGGTGCCGGACGCAGGACGATGTTGGGCCCGACCGAGGCCTCCCCATCGACCAGCCACAGCCGGTCGTCGCGAGCCAAGGGTTCGAAATCGTCGGCCCGGTAGGAGGCGCGGATCCGCTCGTTCTTCCAGCGGGCGGTCTCGACCTCGCCTTTCTGGACCACGTACCGGGCGTTGGGGAACGCGGCCGTCAGCCCGCCGTCCCCGTCGGGCCGGACGTTGCCGCCGGCGTGATCGAAGTGGAGGTGAGTGTTGATCACCAGATCGATCCGGTCGGCTGTCAAGCCCGCCGGCGCCAGGAGGGCGTCGGCGTCTTTCACCTCCAAGCCATAGATATCGCGTTCTTTATCGTTCCAGCGGGTTCCGGCGCCGGTATCGACCAGGACGCGCTGATCGCCGTCCTCGATGAGCAGCACGTTCATTTTGAGGTGAATGCGATTGCGGTCGTCAGGCTGGCTCACGCGAGACCACAGGGGCTTGGGAACCACGCCGAACATGGCGCCGCCATCGAGCCACAGGCTTCCGGCGTCGAGAACCGTCAGCCGGACGTCCCCTGCCGAGAACCGGATCATGCAAGCACCCGGGCCCGGGCACCCCGCCGGAACCATGACTCGGTGCCCTTTCGAAACTCGATGAGCATCCGGACAGACACCTCCGTTCGCCCGGCTCCGCCGCGCCATCAGGGGCGACGATGTTACCGAAAGTGCCCTCCGGAATCAACAGGATCGAACATGAAGATCAAGTCATCGGGAGCCGGAACTCCTTTCGTTGACTCGTCTTGGGGGCTGTGATACTTTCACGAGTCGCCCGAATCCGACGTCGTGGCCCGGGTTTCTTCTCGGAGTCCTCGGTGAGGCATCGGGCCCCCCGGGTTGAAGTGTCTCGGACGGCTCGACGAGCGCCGGGCTCGGTGCCCTCGCCGGACGTCCCCGCCTTCACCCCAACGGTTCGACTCAGGCGCGTAGCTCAGTGGGAGAGCGCTACCTTGACACGGTAGAGGTCGGCGGTTCGAAACCGCCCGCGCCTACCAGGTCGGCGTCGATGGCCTCGCGCGTGGTGCGAGGCCCAGAAGGAACTGCAGGATGGCACAGGCCGCCGCATCGATCCGCCTCACGCTCCCCGACGGCAGCGAGCGTGAGGTGCAGCCCGGGACCACGGCCCTCGAGCTGGCCCGGACGATCGGCGCACGCCTGGCCCGGGACGCCGTCGTGGCTCGCGTCGACGGGGAGCTCGTCGATCTCGCCCGACCCATCGAGCGGGACTCGCGGGTCGAGATTCTGACCTCCCGCGACGCCGAGGCGCTATCGGCTCTGCGCCACTCCACGGCTCACGCTACCGCCCAGGCGGTGCAGGAACTCTATCCGGGAACCCGGATCGGCCAGGGACCGGTCATCGACCACGGCTTCTACTACGATTTCGACCGCGACGAGCCTTTCACCCCGGACGACCTGGAAGCCATCGAGAAGCGCGTCGCCGAGATCATCGAGCGCGACCTTCCCATCGAGCGGGTCGAGATGCCGCGCGACGACGCGATCGAATTCTTCAGGAACGAATCCGAGCCCTACAAGATCTACTTCGCCGAGACCAAGGGCGGTGAAACGGTCTCGATCTACCGCCAGGGCGACTGGACCGATTTCTGCCGCGGACCCCATGTCCCTTCCACGGGCAGGCTCAAGAGCTTCAAGCTCCTGTCGGTGGCCGGGGCGTACTGGCTCGGCGACGAAAAGAACAAGATGCTGCAGCGCATCTACGGCACGGCTTTCTTCACCAAGAAAGAGCTCGATGCCCACCTGGCGCTGCTCGAAGAGGCTCGCAAGCGCGACCACCGCAAGCTCGGCAAAGAGCTCGGCCTGTTCTCGTTCCACCCGGAGGCACCCGCGAGCCCGTTCTTCCACCCGAAGGGCACGATCGTCTACAACCTGCTGGTCGAGTACGTCCGCGGCCTTTACCGTCGCTACGGGTACAGCGAGGTCATCACGCCGCAGATCTTCGACGCCTCCCTCTGGAAGCGATCGGGCCACTACGACCACTTCCGCGACAACATGTACTTCACCGAGATCGACGGCCGCGAGTATGGCGTCAAGCCCATGAACTGCCCGAGCCACTGTCTCATGTTCTCCGAGGGCCGACGTTCCTACCGCGAGCTTCCCCTGCGCCTGGCCGACTTCGGGCGGCTCCACCGATTCGAGCCGTCCGGTGCGACCTCCGGCCTGACACGCGTTCGGACCTTCGCGCAAGACGACGCGCACATCTTCTGTACGCCCGAGCAGGTGCCGGACGAGGTCGAGTCGCTCACCCGGATGATCCTGGAGTGCTACACCCTGTGCGGCTTCCCGAGCGTACAGATCCTCCTTTCGACCCGGCCCCCGGATCGTGCCGGAAGTGACGAGCTGTGGGACCGCACCGAGGCCGCCCTCGAAGGCGCCTTGAAGAAGACGGGACACCCGTACACCCTCAGCCCGGGAGATGGCGCCTTCTACGGCCCGAAGATCGATTTCATCGTGCAGGATGCCCTGGCGCGCGAGCACCAGCTCGGAACGATTCAGCTCGACTACGTGCTTCCCGAGCGATTCGACCTGTCCTTCATCGACGCCGAAGACCGCGAACACCGTCCTGTCATGATCCACCGCGCCATGCTCGGATCGATCGAGCGGTTTCTGGGCATTCTGATCGAGCACTGCGCGGCCGACTTTCCCCTGTGGCTGGCGCCCGAACAGATGCGCGTTCTCGCCATCACCGACCGCGCGGTGCCGTACGCCGAACAGGTTCGTGAGCGTCTCGAGGCTGCCGGCTTTCGCGCTCACTCCGACGTTCGGAACGAGAAGATCGGAGCCAAGATCCGCCAGGCCGAGCTCGAGAAGATCCCCTTCATGCTGGTGGTCGGCGACCGCGAGGCCGACGCCGGCACCGTTGCCGTGCGGGCACACAAGAAGGGCGACCAGGGCGCGAAGACCCTGGACCAGTTCATCGACCAAGCCACCAGTCTCGTCGACGAGCCCGCGGGCCCGTCCTCGTGACGTACAGGAGCTCTCCATGCCCAAGATGAAGACGCACCGCGGAGCCGCGAAACGCTTCAAGTTCACGGGAAGTGGTAAGATCAAGCGGTCCAAGGCTTACAAGAGCCACATCCTTACGAAGAAGACGACCAAGCGGAAGCGGGCACTGGACACGCCCACCCTGATTGCCGAAGTCGACCAGCAGAAGGTCGCAAGGATGCTGCCCTACGGCAGCAAATAGAGGTCAACGATGCCTCGGGTCAAACGCGGGAACAAACGACGTCTGAAGAGGAAGAAGGTGCTCCGGCGCGCCAAGGGTTACTATCTGGCGAAGTCGAAGCTCTACCGCATTGCCAAGGAGCAGGTCCAGCGCTCCCTCAAATTTGCGTACCGCGACCGGCGACAGAAGAAGCGCCAGTTCCGCCGGTTGTGGATCATTCGGATCAACGCCGCGGCCCGCCAGCATCAGATGTCCTACTCGACGTTGATGCACGGTCTCAAGGTCGCCGGAGTCGACCTCGACCGCAAGGTGCTCGCAGACCTCGCGGTGGCCGACCCTGGAGCTTTCGGCCAGATCGTGGACGCGGCGCGCCAGGCCACCGCCGCCAGCTGACGATCACCCGTGCGCGATCTCCTCGACCCGATCGAGAGAGGCTTCGAGGAAGCCCTGGCCGAGGCTCGTGGCGACGCCGGCGCCATCGAGAAGCTGCGCGTTCGGTTCCTGGGCCGCAAGGGCGAGATCACGGCCCTCATGAAGCAGCTCCGGACGCTCTCGGCGGACGAGCGCCCAGCGGCGGGCAAGGCGGTCAACGATCTCAAGGTGCGAGTGCAGACCGCCCTCGAGGCCGCCGTCGGCGGGGCCGCCGAGGAAGGCCGTCGCCGAGAAATCGAAAGCGGCGCCGTCGACGTCACCCTTCCCGGGCGTCGCCCGTGGAAAGGATCGTTGCACCCGGTCACGACGGTTACACGAGAGCTGGAACTCATCTTCCGGGAGATGGGCTATTCGGTCGAGCGCGGCCCCGAGGTCGAAGACGACTTCCACAACTTCCAGGCGCTCAACATCCCTCCCGAACACCCGGCCCGCGACGACAGCGACACGTTCTACGTCCGGGGCGAGCTTCTCCTTCGCACCCACACGTCACCGGTCCAGATCCGCACGATGGAAACTCAACCGCCGCCCATCCGGATGATCTGCCCCGGACGTGCCTATCGCCACGACCAGATCGACGCCACCCACCTCCCGATGTTTCACCAGCTCGAGGCG